>Ga0209379_10000893_pt1 | contig 21388 bp, 17 predicted proteins | sample tdDd001_FD_187124 | JGI IMG/M metagenome (GOLD analysis project Ga0209379, IMG submission 187124) | Marine sediment microbial communities from the Atlantic coast under amendment with organic carbon and nitrate - tdDd00.1 (SPAdes)... | ecosystem: Environmental > Aquatic > Marine > Coastal >...
ATTTGGGTACGTATAGTACAAATTATGTCAAACAGCGATAAACTTTGGCGCCAATGGGGGTGTTTTAAAATGAAAAGAATACTATTTGTTGATGATGAAAAGCAAATACTCAGAGCTTTAAAACGGTTGTTTATAAATAGCAATTATGAGGTGCTATTTGCAGATGGCGGAGATCAGGCACTGGAACTTCTGAAAGATACGGAAGTTGATTTGCTTGTTACAGACATTCGTATGCCGGAAATGGATGGAATAGAGCTATTAAGACGTGTGAAGAGCACATCACCACTAACACTTCGGGTGGCACTTAGTGGTTACACAGACAATAAGAAGATTTACAGTGCACTTGAAGATAATTTGGCAAAATTATATTTATTTAAGCCTTGGGATAATAAAGAACTGACATCTTTAATCGATCGGTTATTTGAACTTGAAGATGTTTTGAAAAATAAAAAGCTTTTGAACCTAATTAATAACTTGGACGAGCTTCCAACGGTTCCAGACTTATATGCAGAACTAAGCAAAATGGTTGAAGACAACGTGGACATTGAAACGATTTCTAAAAAACTAGAAGAAGATCAATCCATAGCCAGTAAACTGCTCAGAGTTGCAAATTCAGCATTTTATGGAGCAAAAACAGGATCTATATCGCAGGCGATTATGTATATTGGTCTCATTAATGTAAAAAATATTGTGCTTTCAAATGGAATATTTACAAGCTTAGGAATCGATCGAGATTTGCAGCAGAAGCTTTGGGAACATGTGAATCTTACCAATAGACTTATGAATGCCATTTATCAAAAATGTTTGTTTAAGAAAGTGCCTAATATGTTTGCTTCTGCAGGGCTTCTTCATGATATTGGTCGAGTTATAATTTATCAATTTTTCATGGATGATTTTAAGAAAGTTCTTGAGGTTGTAAAAGAACACCCAGAGAGATCTATTACCGAAATTGAACGTGAAATAATTGGTGTTGATCACCAAAAAATAGGTGGATATCTTCTTAATTGGTGGGAAATTCCGGTTCCGATTGTTGAATCTGCAGTTTATCATCATGATCCAATGAATGAGTCTGTTATGAATAAAGAATTGGTTTCGGTAGTACATATAGCTAATTACTACTCATGGAAACTCTTAAAGGATACGACCACCAATCAGATTTTAAATTTGGAAGTATTTGATTACCTCGGAATCCAAGAAGAGCATGTGCTTAAAGTGATCGAGGAATTTGTAAATGAGTTGAGTGAAAATATATAAATATTTAAAAGACACTAAGGGGGGATATCATGGAAGTTTCATATGAGAACAATACAGTTCTATTTGTTGATGACGAAGTGAACATACTCAAATCACTCAAAAGAGGTTTGATGAGGGAACCTTATGAAAAATTATTTGCCAATAGTGGTGCAGAAGCTCTGGAAATACTGAAAGATCATGATATTCACGTTATTGTGACCGATATGAGGATGCCAGGTATGTCAGGCCTTGAATTACTAAAAGAAGTGAAAATAGAATATCCAGATATGGTGAAAATAGTTCTTTCGGGATATACGCAGCTACCACAGGTTCTTGCAACAGTTAATCAGGGCGACATATTTAAATTCATCACAAAACCTTGGGATCTTGAAAATGAGTTTAAGCAAGTGATAAGAGATGCTATAGATTTTTATAATATAAAATACGAAAATGAACTTTTAAAAACATCTTTGTCAAAGAAAAATGAAGTATATCAAAAATTACTTCGGTCAAATGATGAAAAACTAAGATTTATAAAACGTGACTTCAAAGAAATATTTGAGATGCAGGCAGACATGAACCAGTTTGTAACTGAGTTATGTGATCAAAAAATTAATGGAAAAATTAAAAATGATCAGTTTGATGAGGTCAAAGCACAGATGGAAAGCCTTTTGACTCAATTATCAGATCTATTTCCATCTGAGTATAGTGAGATTCAATTGAATCGACTTATGGAAGATACCAATAGAATTGTTTTTGAAATACGGCATCTTGGTAAGAAATATGATCGTAAAGTTGCTGGGCAAGAAGTTGGATTTTTTGGCCTTGATAGCATTAAAGGCTCGTTTCGTGGCAATTATAAGTTGCTACATCTCGTTATCAAAACAATATTTGAGAATATTTTAAAGTGTAAGATCGGAAATATCTATAATGTTGTGGTAAAACAAGGAGAGATTAAAAGTGAACACGGACATTCACAAAGCAAATTGGTATTTCTTATTGATGAAACTGTCCCCACTCATGAAAAAGAAGATGCTGTTGTTAAAATGAATCTGTTGATCCTTGATCGATTACTCAAATCAATGGGGGGTGGATTTCAAATTACCCATAAAAATAACAAATTAATTGTCATTTTGGAAGTGGAACTTTTAACGGAATTAACGTAATGACTTTATTGGTGTTCGTTTTAAGACTAATTAGGAAGGGGGGGATCCATATATGATTATGGAACATGAGTTTATTGACTTAATACCCTTGCCGGTACTTATATGTGACTTAGAAAAAATACATGATAGAAATAAAGCGAGTCATAAATTTTTGAACAAAAAGCTTACAGAAGTTTCAGCGTGTATGCAAATTTTTGAAGATGAAGACTATCATCGGATTATAGGTGCACTCAATCAAACGATGAGTATTCGGAAGTCGAATGTTGTTGAACATGTGAAACTTCATGCTGAAAATTATTACTATGATATAGATGTTTATTTTGACAGTGTTATGAGAAATTTGAATGAATACGTCATGATTATTTTTAAAGATTCTAATGAAAATTTAGACAGTCAGCAGAGACGGATTGATGAATCTGAAGAAATTATTTTACTTAGAGAGGAATCGAGGCGTACCAGGCAACAGCTCATTAATCAAGAAAAGCTTGCCGGAATTGGTCACTTAGCCACAGGTGTGGCCCATGAGATATTTAATCCTCTAGGTTATGTTAAAAGTAATGTGGATACCTTACATCAATATTTTTCAGATCTGATAGCGGTTGTGGGAAATTATGAAAGTATATTGATGAAACTTGAAGTGCCAGAAGTAAAAGAAGAAATTGAAAAGCTTCATGCAAAGCATGATGTGGATTTTATACTGGAAGATGTTGGTGAGCTTTTTGAAGACGTTGACGAAGGGATGCACCGCGTTTTAAATATTGTCAATGGACTAAAACGGTTTGCTAGAAAAAGTGACGATATTATTGAGTTTAATATAAATGAAGGTCTTAAAAGTACTTTGATGATTGCTAAAAATGAGTTTAAATATTGCGCTGAGCTCGAAGTGGACTATAAAGATGTTCCAAACATACAAGCACATAGCAGTAAGGTGAATCAGGTATTACTCGGGTTCATTATAAATGCAGTTTATGCGATACAAGAACAAAATCGTGAAGGTATGGGTTTACTTAAAATTAGAACTTTTGTAGAGAATAATTATGTCTGCTGCGAGGTTTGTGATGACGGTATTGGAATTAAACCTGAGAAATTAGAGAATATATTTGATCCTTTTTATACAACAAAACCAGAAGGTATTGGTACGGGACTCGGATTAAGTATTGCTTGGGATATTATCGTGGAACAGCACAGAGGTCAACTGGATGTTAAATCAGAGGTTGGGGTTGGAACGTGTTTTACAATCAGATTACCAATGAGTGACGATGACACAGTAGAAGAGAATGATGAACTGAGATGATGTAATAGTGGTTGCTGTGGGTTGGGTAAAACTCCTAGAATGCTCAATAGCTTTAGCATTTATTGGACTGGAGTGATATATAGATGAAAGTATTGGTAGTAGACGATTCAAGAATTATTCGTCAGATGGCCATGGATGTTATCCGTGAAAAAATAACAGATGTAGATATTCTTTTGGCCGATTCTGGTGAAGAGGCATTGAGTATTATTTCAGAACAAGATGTTGATCTGATGATACTGGATATTATCATGCCCGGATTAAGTGGAATGGATGTTTTAGTGGAAATGAAAGAACTTAACTACTTTGATAATCTTAAGGTAATTATGTTCACATCATTATCGGACAAAAGTTCAATGCATGAGTGCTTTCAACTGGGAGCAACAGATTACATTGGAAAGCCGATTGACCCAGATGAGTTTAGTGCACGGGTTCAAAATGGACTTAATCAGCAGAAGTTGAAAAAGGATCTTTCTGAGAGTATTGAACAGATGAAAAAGCAAAATTTGGAACTTCTCGAACTGAACAGTCGAATTCAGGAAACACAGCTGCAACTTGTTCAAAAAGAACAAATGGCAAGTGTGGGGCAGCTCGCGGCTGGCGTAGCACATGAAATAAATAATCCATTAGGATTTATAATAAGCAACTTTGATGTGATGAAAGACTATTTCAGAATATATGACACATATATCAGAGCGATGGAAGACGTTTACGTGGCTACAAAAGAATATATTCCTGAATCAAGTCAGATTGCAAGTAAGGTTAATGAGTTAAAGTTAGAGACCGATCTTAGTTTCATTAGAGAAGATCTGACTGAACTCTATTTAGACACAGATGATGGACTGAGTCGCGTTCGGAAAATTGTTGAAAGTCTAAGGTTGTTTTCTAAAGTGGATCAGTTTGAAGAGTATGAGGAATATAATCTGAATAATGGCATCGAAAAGATGGTCGTTCTTACTAAAAATGAAGTGAAATATATCGCAGATCTTGAAGTGGATTTAGATGAAAAAATACCACAAATATATGCTATCGGATACCAGATTAATCAAACGTTGCTCAATATGCTTATGAATGCTTTAGACTCCATTAAGCTTGTAAAGAATGAACGTCGAGGATTTATTAAAATTACGACCTATCAGGACGACGGATACATTGTTTGCACTATGCGCGACAATGGTCTTGGAATTCCTGATGAAATATTAAGCAATGTATTTAATCCGTTTTTCACCTCAAAACCCATTGGAGATTCAGTTGGACTGGGCTTGAGTATATCTTATGACATTGTTGTAAATAAACACTCGGGTACTCTGGAAGTCAATAGCCAGTATGGCGAGTACGCAGAGTTTATTATGCGATTACCAATAGAATCAGCAAAGAGAAGCATTTGATCTATACACACTGCAAAGGATTGCAAGACATGAACCAATTTTGAGTACAGAAAAACTGACTGGGTATACGGTAGAAAGGCAAATACGTGGACAGGGTGATGATTTATGAAAAGAATAATGGTTGTTGATGATGCTGAATTTATGAGAACGTCAATAAAAATAATGTTAGAGTCGGAGCAGTTTGATGTTCTAGAGGCAGAAGACGGGAATGAAGCGGTTGAAAAGTATAAAGAAGCGAGACCTGACGTCGTCACAATGGACATCACTATGCCTGGTAAAACAGGTCTTGAGGCTATTAAAGAGATTCGAGAATTTGATCCAAATGCTAAAATCATTGTGGTCACTGCGATGGGAACTGAGTTTATGATTCGAGATGCAATCCAACTCGGTGCGTCAAATTTTATCATTAAACCCTTCGATGAAGAGCAATTACTAGAAGTGATTAAGAAGCTGTTGTAAAAAAAGGTGTTAAGAGTCAGAGAGAGGTGATGTTATGCCGGATAATCCTAAACTTGAGCCCATGCTCGAAATGTATGTCTATGAGACCATTCAACTTATAGATCGGCTAGAACAACTCATTATGGACAGTGAAGTTTCGGGAGACTTATCGGAGGGAATGGAAGAAATTTTTCGCATCATGCATACCATAAAAGGTAATTCTATGATGATGATGTTTGAAGGGATTGCAGGACTTTCGCATATAACTGAAGATTTATTTGATTATCTAAGAAAAGCTGAAAACGTCGAGCCGGATTATGAACGAATAACGGATCTTGTACTCGATGGAATCGATCATATTAAAATAAGTGTTCAACAACTTGAAGCAGGTGGAGAACCTCTAGGTAAGCCAGAGAGTCTCATCCAAGAAATCAAGGAATACTTAGATTCTCTAACATTTATGAACTCAGACCAAGCAAAAACCATACAAAAAGAAAAAGATCAGATAGAGCAAAAATCGCAGAAATATTACATAGCTCCAGATAAGGGCGATGAGAAGACGACGCACAAAGAACCTGATGAAGATAGGGGATATGAGGTCGTTTTTCGTTTCTCTGCTGGGAGTGAGATGGAGAACATTAGAGCATTTTCTGTTGTTCATGGATTTAAAGAAAAGGCTACAGACATACTTCATATTCCAAGTGAAATAGTTGAAGATGAAGGTGCTATGGAGTATATCCAGATCAATGGTTTCCAAATACTCTTTAGATCAACAGAAAAAGAGGAAACCATTCATGAGTATTTTAACAGTGTGGCCTTTGCGGAAAACATGAAGGTTAAAAAGCTGTCATTTGATGAGTACAATGAAGCGATTGCGAGGTATTTAGGCACAGATGTTGAAGCTTTTGACACTGTTGAAGAGATTGGGGAATCAGTTATAGATTCAACAACTGAAGTGCAAGGATTCATTGAATCGACGACTGAAGAACAACCGTTCATTGATTCAACAACTGGAGAACAACCTATTGTGGAGACAGCAGATCCTGAAACTGAACTAACGGCAACATCGATAGAAAGTGATGTTGTAGAATCCGTAACTCAAGAGGAAACAGAAATTGTTTTAAATGATATGCCGGAAATTGTACCAGAAATAAATGATGAATTAATTGCTCTAGAGGAAAAAGCGAAAAAGGATAAAGCTCAGAGGGAACAAACCAAGGCTGCGGCAGATAAATCCTCAGGTGCACAAAATTACATAAGTGTTGGGATACCAAAAGTGGATAAACTCATGGATTTAGTGGGAGAGCTTGTGGTTTCAGAATCTATGGTTACACGTAATCCTGACCTTACAGATGTTCAGCTTGAGAATTTTGATAAAGCTGTAAGACAGCACAGAATTATCATCAACGAATTGCAAGACATTGTTATGTCTATTCGTATGATGCCGCTGTCCATGACTTTCCAAAAAATGAATAGACTTGTTCGAGATATGAAGAAAAAAGTTGGAAAAGATATTGATTTTGAACTTAGAGGAAAAGAAACTGAAGTTGATAAGAATGTGATAGAACAAATTGGCGATCCGCTTATGCACATTATTAGAAATTCCATTGATCATGGGATTGAGTCAAATGACGTGAGAGAACTAAGCGGGAAGAAATCACGAGGAAAGATTATCCTTGAAGCGAAACATTCTGGTGGCGATGTCTGGATCACAGTGAAAGACAATGGAAAAGGAATCAACACAGAGCATATCTTAAATAAGGCTGAATCCAAAGGTTTGCTTATGAAACAGAAAGAAGAGTATACCGATCGAGAAGTGTACAACTTCCTGTTCCATTCAGGATTCTCAACAAAAGAACAAGTAACAGAATTCTCGGGTCGTGGTGTTGGTCTCGATGTTGTGGCAAGAAATGTTGAAGCTCTTGGCGGAACGATCATTATAGACAGCGAACTTGGGAAGGGTTCGGAATTTGCAATTCGCATACCATTAACCCTCGCAATTATTGATGGCATGATGATGTCTGTCAATAAATCTATATTTGTACTTCCGATTACTGCGATTAAAGAGTCGTTTAGTGCGAAAGAACATGATGTTATAGTCGATCCGGAAGGTCATGAAATGTGTATGATTCGTGGTGAATGTTATCCAATACTTCGACTCCATGACCGTTTCGGAATAAAAACAGAATGTAAAACCATCAATGACGGAATACTGATCATGACGGAATACGATGGAAATGTTGCGCTGTTATTTGCGGATGCAATTCTTGGGGAACAACAAGTTGTCGTAAAAAACCTGTCTAGTTTCCTACAAAAGGTGGAAGGTATTTCAGGGTGTGCACTGCTGGGTGATGGAAGAATCAGTCTTATTCTAGACCCTGCAGGACTCGTGAATATGTAAGGAGCGTTGCTTATGTCAGATGTTATGGATACTCAAAAAGGAAAATATTTAACTTTTGAGATTGAAGGGGATGCTTATGGTCTTGAAATCCAACATGTGGATGACATCATAGGTATTCAAGAAATAACACAAGTGCCTTGCCAACCCAATAGCGTACAAGGTGTAATAAACCTTAGAGGGAAAATCGTACCAACCTTGGATGTTAGGTTGAGGTTTGGAAAAGAATTCAGGAATTATGATGATCGAACATGTATTGTTGTGCTCGACATGAATGGCACTCCGGTAGGTATTGTTGTGGATCGCGTGCTCGAAGTTACACAAATTCCAGAAGAAAATATTTCAGAACCACCAAAATTTGAACTAGATGACGAAAACATATTTATAGCAGGGATTGGAAAATACGAGGAAAAGCCCGTGATTCTTTTAGATTGTTTGAGACTTCTGAGTCATTCTGACACAGATTTAATCGTTTCGACAGAATAAAGGAGGATATAATTGTGTTTAAAAATTTAAAAATTGGTAAGAAAATTACAGTTGGTATTGGGATTATGGTCCTTATCATATCGGCAGTCATGGTGTTTACATATTTAAATCTTACACAGATTCGAGATAACAGTACCATGATGGATCATGCTTATTTACCAGAAGTTGAGCTTACAGCCAAATTGGATGGTAGCGTGATGGGAACCATGTATGCAATGCGAGGGTATGGACTGACGGGTGATGAGAAGTTTATAGGCCAGGCAAATGAACTTTTTGAAGAAATTCAGGTGCAGATCGCTGAAGGTGAAGCACTCGTGGCTGCCAATCCGAGATTGGTTAAGCTTGGTGAGCAAATTGGAGATATGAGAACAATTTCAATGGAGTATGCTGATCTGATGAAACAAACTGAAGACGTTTATGTAACTATTGATACGGCTCGTGCAGATTTAGATGCCAGTGCTGCAGTTTTTGTTGAGAATACAAAAGCATATGAAGAAAATATGCTTATGAAGCTGAAGGATCAGGTTGCCAGTTCTGATACGGTTCCAAGATTAGAAGCACGAATATGGAAGGTCCAGACGATCGCAGAAGTTGTAGATTTTGGATCTCATATTCGAATCATGAACTTCAAGGCTCAGGCTCTTAATGATATGACGTATTTTGAAGAGGCTTATTCAGATTTTGATCAAATAGTTGCTCTAACGGAAGAAATGAGAGCAATAACGACAGGTCAATTGAATATTGATCAAATCAATGGGATTCAGACATCTGCGCAATCTTATAGAACAGCCATGGAATCCATGGAAGCAAGTTTGATCAGACTTAATGAACTTGCAGTTTTAAGAGATGAAAAGGGCCAAGCAATGGAATTGATCGCAGAAACGACTTTTGATGCTGGTCTTGTGCAGAGCTTAAACCTTTCCAATGATATTGTTGCCGAAACAGGCTCAAGTATTACATCGATGATTATTGGGTTTGCTGTGGCACTTCTTGTAGGTGTCGTCATCAATACGATCATTATGAGAGGCATCACATCAAGAATTGGTAAATTGGCTGCAGTGGCAGAAAAGTTGGCTGTGGGTGATATTGACGTTAAACTTGAAGTTGATTCTAATGATGAGGTTGGTAAACTCGGACAAGCATTCCAGCGTATGACCGGCAGTATTCAACAACAAGCGTTGGTGGCGCAGGAAATTGCAAATGGCAATTTGGATGCGGATGTGGAAGTTCGTTCAGAAGCCGATGTGCTCAATATCAATTTTGAGCTCATGTTAAAAACTCTTAAGAGATTAACGACAGATATGGAAGATCTCATAGTATCAGCAAAAGCTGGAGATCTTGCTGTTCGAATCAACAGTACGTCTTATAAAGGTGGTTGGAACGATTTTGTAAGTCAACTTAATATGTTTGTTGAAGTGGTTGAAGAACCCGTGAATTATGTCTCGAACTATATTGATGATATGGCAGCTGGTAATTCGCTGCAGAGAATTGTAAGTGGTTCTGAAAAATCATCTGAGTACACAGATAGTCTCACGGGCGCTACTGCTAAATCCTATTCTAATAAATTTGATGGTGATTTTAGCAAGATGATTAATAACCTTGCAAGTGTTCGATTGGCTATTTATACAATGTTAGGCGAAGCCAATACGCTCTCTGAAAAAGCACAAGCTGGTAACCTTTCACACCGTGCGGATACTGAAAATCTAAACGGCGGTTGGGAATCGATTATGAGTGGCTTTAACACAGCCATAGATACCATTGTCCTTCCAATTGAAGAGGCGGCAGAGGTGCTTGGACGAATGAGCGAAGGTGATCTGCATGCTAGAGTTATGGGCGATTATGCCGGAGATCACGCTAAGATCAAGAATGCAGCGAATAGCATGATTGACACATTAACAAATTACATTGAAGAGATAGATTTTGTCCTTAGTCAAATGGCATCTGGAAACTTGGATGTTGACGTGAAACAAGACTACGTTGGGGATTTCCAGCAGATAAAATCTTCACTTATCAATATTGTTGATTCATTTAACCAAACATTTGGGGATATTAACTCAGCTGCCGATCAGGTGGCAGATGGCTCACAAGAGGTTTCTAAGTCTGCACAAGCGTTATCACAAGGTGCTACTGAACAAGCAGGTTCAATTGAAGAAATCACTGCTGCCATGGAAGAACTAGGTGAAAAGACTAAGGACAATGCTGACAGTGCCAGTAGAGCCCGTGATTTGTCTCTATCAGCAAAATCAGACGCTGAGATGGGCAATAGTCACATGAACAATATGATCGGAGCAATGGAAGACATTAACGCGTCATCTACAAATATTTCTAAGATTATTTCTGTTATTGATGAAATTGCATTCCAGACCAATATACTTGCTCTAAATGCAGCTGTTGAAGCCGCAAGAGCAGGAGAACATGGTAAAGGATTTGCAGTTGTGGCTGAAGAGGTGAGAAACCTCGCTGCTAGAAGTGCCAATGCAGCGAAAGAGACCACAGCACTCATTGAAAGCTCAATTGATCAGGTCAATGAAGGCACTAAGATTGCCAATAGCACAGCTGATGCTCTTAATCAGATCGTTACAGGGGTTACTGATGCTGCAGAATTGGTAAATACCATCGCTGATGCTTCCACTGAACAAGCTGCAAGTATCGAACAAATCAATCAGGGTATTGATGAGGTGTCTACTGTGACACAAACAAATTCAGCAACAGCACAACAAAGCGCAGCTGCGAGTGAAGAAATGTCATCTCAAGCGATGCTTCTAAAAGAAATGGTTGATAAGTTTAACTTTAAACAAGCGGGTATGGGTGGTCGAAAAGCTTATGTCGCGCAGTCGAGTATGACATCGGGTAAAAATGGTTCTCAGAGAAAAGACACTGAAACTGTGCATATAGCCCTTGATGATCGTGAGTTTGGAAAGTACTAACGAGGCTGAGAATTGACAAACTGGATGTGACATAATGAGAGATATTACAAAAAAAGAGTTTCAGCAGCTTTCGACATATATTCAGGCCAATTATGGTATAAATTTGACAGACAAAAAGAAAACGTTGGTTATGTCGAGGTTAAATAAGGTTCTACATGAGCTTGGTCTTGAGAGTTATGCTGAGTATATTGATTACGTTAAGGCAGAACCATCAGGACGTGCTATTAGTGAACTCCTTAATAGAATCACAACGAATCATACATTCTTTTTCAGGGAGAATAAACATTTTGATTTTTTCAAAACAAGAATTCTGCCAGAACTTGAGGTGAGCAATCAGCACTCCAGAGATCTTAGGATCTGGAGTGCCGGTTGTTCGACCGGTGATGAGCCTTATACGATTACCATGCTTATGATGGATTACTTTAAGAATGAAAGTGTCAATTGGGATTTACAAGTACTAGGTACGGATATATCAAGACAAGTTTTAGAACATGCAATGTACGGCGCTTATGAAAGAGATGCTATAAAAGAGATGCCTGAACCTTGGGTGAAACGTTATTTCCACCCTCCCAAAGCAGACCTTATTCAAATTCGAGATGAGATAAAACAAAATGTTGTATTTCGACGATTTAATCTCATGAATCCATTCCCTTTTAAAAAGTCATTTCATGTCATTTTTTGTAGGAATGTCATGATCTACTTTGATCAAAATACCAAACATAATCTGATACAAAAATTTTATGACGCTTTAGAACCTGGAGGATATCTGCTCATTGGACATTCAGAATCTATAGATATAAAAAATACCGGATTCGAATATGTACAACCCGCAGTTTATAGAAAGGGATGACGTATGAATAAGACGAGAAAAAAAATACGCGTGCTAGTTGTAGATGATTCACGTCTATTCCGGAACACCTTGAAAAAAGCAATGGAAAGTGATCCTGGAATAGAAGTTGTAGGGATGGCCTCAGATGCATACGAGGCGCGGGATAAAATAATAGAGTTAAGGCCTGATGTCATGACCCTAGATGTACAAATGCCTAGAATGAATGGATTGGAGTTTCTTAAAAAACTGATGCCGCAGTATCCTATGCCGGTGGTTGTTGTGAGTTCTGCCAATAACATCGTATTTGATGCGCTTCATGCGGGTGCTGTTGATTTTGTTGAAAAGCCAGCGAAGGCTGAGCAGAGTGTTGTAGATGCGATGATCGCTGAACTTATAGTGAAAGTAAAAGTGGCATCCATTTCAAACGTTCGTAGGAAAAGACGGCCCAGTGATCGTGCGCATGTTGAAAAAAAAGTGAAACATGTACCTTCAAATTGTAAAAAGATGATAGCTATTGGTGCATCTACGGGAGGTACTGAAGCAATTTACGAAGTGATTCGTCACTTTCCGGCAGATTGTGTACCTACAGTTATCGTGCAACATATGCCACCTGTTTTTACAAAACTGTATGCAGAAAGAATGAACCAGTCATGCAAAGTGAATGTTAAAGAAGCCCGTGATGGAGACTGGTTGAGACAAGGGACTGTTCTTATTGCACCTGGCGAGTACCATATGCGTCTTGAGCGCCGTGGGAAAGAATACAAAATTCGATTGTCCAGAGAAGATAAAGTAAATGGTCATAGACCGTCTGTCGATGTTATGTTTGAGTCTGTGGCAAGACTGGCTGCTGGAAATGCAGTTGGTGTAATTCTAACAGGTATGGGGCGTGATGGTGCCAGAGGACTTCTTGAAATGAGACAGCGCGGTGCGAGAACAATTGGTCAAGATTCAGAGACCAGCATTGTATATGGAATGCCAAAAGTAGCATTTGATTTAGGTGCAGTGGAATATCAAATGCCGCTGCTTGATATATCAAGTCAAATTTTAAAGCTAATATCAGAGTAGAGATGGGGATTTACTATGACAATGACTGCATTTGGTCAGTCAAATATTCAAGAGTTTATTGAGTATTTTGATGAGCCTGTTCTAGTACATGATGGGAAACTTATATATTGTGCGAATACTGAAGCACTTCGTTTTTTTAGGTTAAGTGATGCCAGTGAAATGCTAAATAAGCCTGTCGCAGTTTTTGTAGACACAAAAGCTTTAAACCATGGCTTGTGTTATTTGAAGCCTTCTGGCCGAAGAACAACACTTGCAAAAGTAACAGAGAGTAAACTGAATGTTGGAGCACAGAGGTACTCTATTATGAATATTAAAAACATTGCTGATATTGAGTCGATGAAATTGCTTGAATCTGTGGGAGATGCAGTGATTACAACTGATCAAATGGGCGTTGTGACGTTTGTAAATGAGCGAGCTCTAGAAGTTTTAGAGCAGCATATGGACGATGTGCTTCATCATGACATCCGTGCTGTAATCTCCATGGAAGACCGTGACACTGGAAAGTCTATTGAATTACCAATCACGAATGGTCCAGATGAAGGTATATATAATTATAAATTGGGTACATTGCTGCGTCTTAAAAATGGTAATGTTAAATACATAAATATGAACGTTTCGAGTGTCCACCAAACCAATAATCAAAATCCCAGTTTTGTATTTATATTTCGTGACATTACACATATCGAAGAGGCAGAACTACGGTTGGGTGAGTTTTCAAATACACTGCGCCAAGAGCGTGAAAATTTGGAAACAATATTCAAGGTTGCACCTTTAGGACTTATGACTGTTGATGGCGAAGGGGTGATTCACAAGGTTAATCATTCTGCCGCATCAATGTTCTATAGAGAAAGAGATGAAATGGTAGGCCAGCGTGTTGGAGATGGCATAAGATGTTTCAAAAAAGGTGGTAGCATATGTACCCAAGGGCTTTACTGTGAGGATTGCTTCTTTAGAAAAACAATTGAAGAGGTCATTGTCAAACATCGTGAAATTCGAGGGATAGAATTTAAGCAAAACATACTCTCGCCAGAGGGGGAAGAAGAAGATGTTTGGCTTAGAATCAGTGCAGTGCCTATTGAAATTCATGATAACTATCATGCAGTGGTTGTTTTAGAAGACGTGACTGTGACCAAGGAAATGGCAAAATCACTTGTCATGAATGAAAAGCGACTCAGACTGATTACTGATAATATGATTGATGCAATCACACAAGTGGATAGTCACGGTATGGTGCTTTATGCAAGTCCATCGATTTGGCATCTGCTGGGGTATAATCCTGATGATTTGATTGGTTCGAAATTTTTAGATTTTATACACCCGTCAGATATTGAAAATGCATCAAGGGCATTTGAGCATAGAATGAAAACATGGGAGAATTTCACCACGGAGTTGAGGCTTAGAAGAAATGATGGCTCCTATATCTGGGTGGAAGCTTCAGGTAATGTTATTCTTGATGAAAAGCATAAACTGAGTGTTGTCTATGTCAGTCGTGATGTGACTGTTAAAAGAAATGCCCAGATGGAAATCATTAATTCAAAAGAAGCAGCTGAGATGGCAAATCGAGCCAAGAGTGAGTTTCTTGCAAATATGTCACATGAAATTCGCACTCCGATGAACGGCATTATTGGTATGACAAATTTAACGCTTATGTCGAAACTGGATGATGAGCAGCGTGAGAATTTGAGTATGGTTAAAAATAGTGGAGAGTCACTTCTTAGAATTATTAACAGTGTGCTTGATTTCTCTAAAATTGAAGCAGGTAAAGTGACGCTTGAATTTATCCAATTTGATGTTGGCATGCTCCTTAAAAGAATTTGTAGTCCATTTATAGTTCAAGCTCACCATAAAGGTATAGGTTTCAATTTGAATTTTGATGATCGTATACCAGAGTATTTAATGGGCGATCCAAATCGTTTGGGTCAAATTCTGAATAACTTGATAGGTAATGCAATCAAATTTACAACAGAAGGTCGCGTTGTTGTTTCTGCTGAAATTGAGAATAGACAAAATGCTTCAATTACTATTCGTTTTAGCGTTGAAGACAGCGGGATTGGTATTGCAGACCGAGATAGGGATAAAATATTCCATTCATTTGCACAAGTGGACGGATCAATTACACGTCGTTATGGTGGTACGGGTTTAGGGCTCAGTATTAGCAAACAACTTGTAGAAATGATGAATGGTCAGATCGACTTTACCAGCAAAAAAAATATGGGGAGTAGGTTCTATTTCTCAGTTCCACTCGTTGAGTCTCAACTGAGTCAGATTGGGCACGGTGAAGACCGAGAGACGGTTATTCCCGAATTAGACAGAAAGTTGAGGGTTCTATTGGTAGAAGACGATAGAATCAACCGAACCTTTGCACTTAATCTGTTGGAAAAACAAGGTCATGTGGTGACACTGGCAGAGAACGGCCTTTGCGCTATTAATATTTTGATTGAGCAAGAGTTTGATATGATTCTAATGGATATTCAGATGCCAGAACTTGATGGTGTTGAATCCACTAAAATAATAAGACAGCGCTTAAATATGAGACGTATTCCGATCATTGCTTTAACAGCCCATGCAATAAGAGGAGACAGAGAAAGATTTTTAGCGGTGGGCATGAATGGATATATATCAAAACCAATTCATGTACAGAACTTCTTTGAAACTATAGAGACAGTCTTGAGGCAGTCTGAGAAACAAGCTGAACAGGATACTCAGATTAAAGAATTAATTGATGGTATTGAAAGTGCAAGAGACGAATCTATTCAAACGAAAGAAGAACTTCAACAATCCTTTTACGAGATTATGGGTTACGCAGACATGTTGAGTGAATATCTGAACAGGGAAGATTTTAACAACATTGAACGTACCGCACATTTTATAAAGAATTTGAGTCAGACCTGTGGTTTTAACGAGTTAAAAAGAGGTGCGCTTCGAATTGAATTGAGTGCCAGAAAAGAAGATTCATCACAGGTGAAAATTAATTTTAATCGGTTTATGAAGCGTGTAGCGTTTTTACAGGCCCAACACGGGAACACTGGACTATTAAGCTAACGTCAGGAGGATGTTTATGAAAATTCTAATCGCAGAAGATGATTTTGTCAGCCGAAAATTTATTTTTAAGTTTATGTCACAATTTGGAGATTGTGACGTGACTGTTGATGGGATGGAGGCCATTGAAGTATTTTTAATGTCGTTAGAAGAAGGATCGTATTACGATCTTGTCTGCCTTGATATTATGATGCCAGAAGTGGATGGACTAAAGGCTTTAAAAACTATGCGAAAGCTTGAAGAAGAAAGAAATATACCGGAAGTGAATCGTGCGAAAGTCATAATGACAACAGCGCTTAATTCCACAGATGAGGTTTTTGACTCCTTTGGATCTGGTTCTGAAGCCTATGCTGTTAAGCCTATTGATACGGAGAAACTAACTGATGTTATGCGTAAGCTTGGATTGATTGATACATAAGACTCTGTACCATAGACATCCAATTGATGAAATGTTATGATATACAGGAATATGACGCAGGTGTCAAATATAAAGTATGCGTCAACAACTTAAAGGAGCGAAATCATGGATAACAAAGTTTTAGCTGTCGTTAACGGCCGCGAAATTACACAATTGGATGTACAAAGAACTCTACAAAGTCTAGGTCAAGCAGCAATGAATTATTCTGGCCCAGAAGGTGAGCAAAAGCTTCTTGATGAGCTGATCAACCAAGAGTTATTTTTCTCAGAAGCACTTGAAACTGGTCTTGAAAAAGACGAAGATTTCTTAAAAGAAATGGAAGAAGTACGTATGAACATGCTTAAGCAGTTCTACGTTCGTAAACTTCTTGCTGATATTAAAGTTCCTGAAGCAGAGCTTGAAGCATACTTCAACGAACACAAAGCTGAATTTGCTAAGCCTGCTCAAGCAAAAGCTAGTCACATTCTTGTTGACACTGAAGAGCAAGCTGCAGAAATCAAAACTGAAATTGACGGCGGTCTTTCTTTTGAAGAAGCTGCACAGAAATACTCAAAATGTCCATCAAACGCTAAAGGCGGCGACTTAGGTTTCTTCGGCCAAGGTCAAATGGTACCTGAGTTTGAGACAGCAGTATTCTCTATGGAAGTAAACGAAATGAGTGCTCCAGTACAAACTCAATTTGGTTTCCACCTAATTAAGAAAACTGAAGTTCAAGACGGTGGCGAATCTACATTTGCTGAAGTTCGTCAGAACATCGAGCAACAATTGACTGTTGCAAAGCAAAACGAAACTTACTACGGTAAGGCAGATGCGCTTAAAGAAAAGTTCACAGTAGAAGTAAAGTAATTAGATTAATTAGAGCCAGTATCCTTACCAAAGGATGCTGGCTTTTTTTGTTGTCCTCAAGGAGTTCTATTTAGGCCTTTTCTATGTTAAACTAAGAGACGAATAAAACATGGATGGTGAAAAAATATGAACAACAAGCAAATAGCAACATTTAAGGCTGGAGATGAGATTCAAAGCTTTTTCATTTTAAGAGCCATGAATATAAAAACATCGAGCAATAATAAAAAATACTTGGATTTGACCTTAGCGGACAAAACGGGTGAAATTAATGCAAAGCTATGGAATATTGAAAATGGTGAAGACAGTACCTTCCATACTGGTCAACTGGTTAAAGTAAGAGGCACAGTGACATTATGGCAAAACTCATTGCAGTTTAAGATAACAAAACTACGTCTTGCAGAAGATGAAGATCAGGTTGACGTTATTGATTACGTGCCTTCAGCGCCATACAAGGCTGAAGATATGTTAGAAGAGGTTATGAGCTTTATAAATCGCATTGAAAGTAATGATGTGAAAAATATTGTATCAAGAATTTACGATATGTATAAAGAGCCTCTTATGACAGCACCTGCGGCAAAGTCAAATCATCATGCTGTTAGGTCTGGTCTGCTATATCATATGTTGCGTATGCTCCGTAGTGCAGAGGTTCTTTGTGGTGTTTATCCCAATCTAAACCCAGATTTGGTTTATGCAGGTGTTCTACTTCATGACATTGAGAAAATCAATGAAATGAACTCAGATAACCTTGGAATCGTATCTGAATACACATTTGATGGACAAATGCTTGGTCATATTATTATGGGTATTAAGACAATTGAACGTGTGGCGATTGAAGTTGAAGCTGATCATGAAACAGCAATGCTTCTTCAACATATGGTACTGACACATCACTATGAGCCCGAGTATGGAAGTCCTAAAAAACCGATGATCCCTGAGGCTGAAATGCTTCATTATCTAGACATGATTGACGCTCGCATGTACGATATGAGTCGCGTGTACGATCAAATGGAAACAGGTGACTTCTCTGACCCTGTATTCGTTCTTGACCGCAGAAGACTGTATAAGTCGAGTATGCACAGAGATGATCTGAAGTAATATTAAAATAAAAAAAAGACTGTTGAATTTATTCAACAGTCTTTTTTATGTCTTATTTATTTAGACAACATTTCTTAAATTTCTTACCGCTGCCACAAGGACATGGATCATTTCTTCCAACCTTGGTTTCATTTACAACAGTCTTTGTCTTGTTGAATTCTTTCTTGATTTCTTTACGTTTTTCAACTTCTAGAATATCATCCCACTGACCTAATGTGTATAGCCATTCAGCTTTACAGTCAAGCATGTTCCAGAATAGTTTTTCGAATTCAATCGTAGAATCAATTTCAGATTCTTCAGTAAGAGATTCAAGGTCAAGTTCTTCTGTAAGGCTTGTATTGACACCGTCAAGGAAGCCCATAAAGATTTTAGGCTCCATGCTGAATTTATCAGCAAGATCTTTGAAGTTGCCTTTTAGAGAAGGATTCTTCTCGCCTAGAATAATTTCGTAAACACCTTGCTCTGCAGCTAGGTATGCTTTCCAGAAATTATTGTATGTTTCTTGGTCCATATCACTAGAAGCTAGTGATTCCCAATCTTGATAAAGTGACATATGTTTTCATCCTTTCGATTCGCAAATTAACGGACACAGTATATCACAAAGAGTAGAAGAATGGTACAAGAATCGGTACAAGAGTGCTGAGAATCAATCCATTAAGGAACGCAACCATTGAAATATCAGGCGTTGTTGCTCTAGAAATGATCGGTAGTGTTGTGTCCATTGAAGTAGCTCCTGGAGGTGCTAAACTTGTCAAATGATTCACTTTAATTGCCAGAATCGGGATGAGAACAAAGGCCATCATCTCACGAAATACATTACTCATAAATGCAATGGCGCCGATTTCAGCAGAGGCCAGATTTTTTAGAATAATACCAGAGAGGCTATACCAGCCATATCCTGCAGAAATGGCAAGAGATGTATTTGCAGGTAGATTAAAAATCCAACCTGTTAACAATCCGCCAACAGCACTGCCGGCTATGACAGCAGTGGTAAGACCACCTAGCATTTTGCTTTTTTGCTTTATATTTTTAAGGGCGCCTTTATTACCGCCAATATCAATCCCTACTGAAAATATAAGGAGTCCAAGAAGCAGGGTAGAGATTTGATCCATCATGGACAGCATTTCTGGTGGAAGCAGAGTGTATCCGAATAGAATGCCGCCAACAACAGATGCGAAAATAATTATTGTCATTATGAAGCCTCCTTTTTAAGCATTTGACTCACAAAGTATACAAAAACAATACTTCCTAGAGTTGTGAACGCTGCAAACAAGAATGCTTGAAGGCCGATTGAATTAAGATTTCCGAGAACATCCTCGTTGGCTCCAATAGATATTCCCATAGAGAATAAGAGCAGAAGTAGACCCACTTGCTGAATTTTACCGTTGATGTGTTTCCCTTTTTCATTGAGATTTAAGCGGTTGCCTAAGACGATACCAACAATGAGAAATACGATGATTGACCACATATAAATCCTCCTTTAACGTACCTGAACCAGAATAACATGCGCATATCGTAACGTCAATTTCAGATTTAATTTGATATAATGAATTATAACTTTGTTATTAAGGATAATAGATTCTCAGGGGCTTAAGCAGAGTCATTTGAGTTTTAATTTGGAGGTGCACAAGTGGAGTATCAAGAAATCAAGGCAAATGCAAAAAAAAATATGGGCCCCTACTGTAAAGTTTGTCCCGTATGCAATGGTATAGCGTGTAAAGGCGTGATTCCGGGTCCGGGTGGTAAGGGATCGGGAGATGTGTTTGTACGAAATTATCAAGCATTTCAAGAAATTAAAGTGAATATGAACACCCTGTATGAAAAATGTGAAATAGATGTGTCCTCGAATTTCTTTGGACAAGACGTTTCACTTCCTGTATATGCAGCGCCAGTTGGGGCTGTGAAGATGCATTATAGTGATCTGTACGATGATTTAACTTATTCGAAGGCGCTTATTGAAGGCTGTGAATCTTCAGGTATACTCGGATTCACGGGAGATGGTGCGGATGATGATGTATTTGCAGGCACGATTGATGCCATAAAAAAGGCTGATGGTTGGGGTGTACCTACAATAAAACCATGGGAAATGTCTCTAATTATGAAAAAAATAAAAATGGCAGAGCAGTCAGGTGCAAAGGCACTTGCAATGGATATTGACGCGGCAGGACTTGCGTTCTTAGCGCTCCAAGGCAAGCCGGTAGGTCCTATATCGCTCAACATGCTTAAAGAGATTACAAGCGCCACAGAATTGCCATTCATCATTAAAGGTGTAATGACCCCAGAAGCAGCAAAACTTGCCGTTGAAGGTGGAGCTTCCGGAATCATCGTGTCAAATCATGGTGGTCGTGTGTTGGACCATACACCAGCGACTGCAGAGGTTCTTGAAGAGATCACAAAAGTGGTTGACGGAAAAATAAAAGTATTTGTTGACGGAGGCATACGCTCAGGTCTGGATATATTTAGAGCATTGGCACTTGGTGCAGATGGTGTTCTCATTGCTCGTCCATTTACCATTGCAGTTTATGGTGGCGGTGCAGAGGGTGTTAAAGCCTACGTAGATCAACTTAAAGCAGAACTTGAAAATGTCATGTTAATGACAGGTGCAAGAAACTTGAAAGAAATTACGCGAGAAAAAATACGCATTTCATACGAATAACTTAAGTGTTCTTATAGGAGGTGCATTATGGAATTAGAATCAGTTAGAAAAAGCTTCATGGATCGTCTAAGTCAAATACGAGGTCTCGAGTACGCAAGTAACGTAGTCTATTG
>Ga0209379_10000894_pt1 | contig 21383 bp, 16 predicted proteins | sample tdDd001_FD_187124 | JGI IMG/M metagenome (GOLD analysis project Ga0209379, IMG submission 187124) | Marine sediment microbial communities from the Atlantic coast under amendment with organic carbon and nitrate - tdDd00.1 (SPAdes)... | ecosystem: Environmental > Aquatic > Marine > Coastal >...
TGTTTTAATGGGGGTGGTTGGCTTTATAATAAAAAACCTCTATTATTTTTATTTATCCTGGAGAGAGGCTTGTATATGCTTGCTGTAAAGATAAAGCCATTCTATTGCCTTGATTCAGTTTATAAATCAGAGGTCTGGATCTAACAGGAGAAGATGATAAAATTTGATATCAAATTAAATATTAGTCACAACACTAAGTAACTTCTAACCTTAAATCTTTTCACATTGTAGTTTATATAGTAAAAGAGATAGTTATACTTGCTTCTTTTTATTTTTGTGTATATACATATAATATAGATAGTTTTTTTTATGAAAAAAAAGGTCAGATAAAAGTCTGGTGATATGATCTTTTTTTCTGAAAAAAAGATCTCAAGAAAAGTTAAAAAACTCAGAATTTATTATTGAGCATATACAGAAAACGTGGTATGATATATAACCTAAGGATTTTTTTATTTTTGATAATGGACATTTGTAGGAGGAGTTATGTCTGGAAAAAACGACGATATGTTAGATAAATTTGATATAACCACTGGAGGGTCTCTACTTGAAGATATTAAAAAAGTAGATATCAAAATGAGCCAGGTCCCTGAAATAGAAGTAAGGGAAGTAGTTATAAAAGAGACAGGAAACTTTCTTAATCTAAGAGAGAATATAATTAATATTCCCATAGAGATGATAGTATTTCCATTTTTTACACCACAGAAACAAAATAAAAGAGTTAACTTCCAGTACTCCTTTGAAGATCTGGGAGTAACTATGTACTGTACTCTGGTTGCTAAAGACGTAACAGATAAGGTTTTTCAGCCATCTATTTTTGAAGAAAAGATCTATACATATCTCATTGCAATGTATGAGATAAAATCAGATACAAATAACACAGATGATTACATCGAATTTGAAATATCCGATTTCATAGTTAATTTTTTAGGTAATAAGATGAACAGAAACTATTATTCTAAGGTTGAGCAGGCCTTGAAAAATCTTAAGAACACTGAGTATCAGTTTGTGGTATCAAACCACACCAAACTGGGTAAGTATAAGTTTGAAGATGAAGAATTTAAACTTCTTACATATCAGAAGCTGAAAAAAGGAAAAAAGGTATACTACAGAGTTACTCTGAATAAAAATATTCGTCTGAAGATAAAGGATAAGAGGTATATCAAATATAACTCTAAAGCTCTTCTTGAGATACTGGCAAAGGATCCTATAGCCGGAAGAATATATAAGTACATAAGTAAGGTAAGATATGAAAAGGGACAGGATGTAATAAACCTTAGAACCTTAGCAGCTATAATACCTCTTAAGACTGACCAGACAACTGAAAGAGTAAACAAAAACGGTGAAGCTAAGATGTATGTTCTTAGCAGAATGAAACAGGTACTAAAAAGAATTGAAAAAGCTTTTGATACTCTAAAGGAACTTGGATATATAGAAAGATACAAGTCTGTAGAGGAGAAAAAGGAAGATACTTATTATATCCACTATAAATTCAATCCGGAAAAAGATGGGACATGTCACATTTCTACTTTTATTGAGCCTAAGAAAAAAGCCATATCCAACAATATGGTATGGGATGAAGATCCTGAAAAGGATAGCAAGAGGATAGTATCTGATAAGGGAGACCTTATAAGGGAAGATATATTAGAAGCAGAAGTTGTGGAAGATATAAAGGAAGTCGAAAAGGTCGAGGATGAGAAGATGTCATCTTCATATAAGGTAATAAAGCAAAGAAAGAAATCAGAGATGAAACATGTGGAAACATATGAAGATCTTTCTGAAGAAGTAGTAGAAAAGATACATAAAGCCAAGAGAAATATCTATGTATCCAAAGCATGGAATAAAAGAGCAGACAATAAGATAAGAAAGATAGTAAGGGAAGATGGAGAGGAACTTGCTGTTGAGATCTTAAACAGTCTCTATAAGAGATTAAACACTGAAATAAAGTCTACGATGGTTCAGTATATAAATGGAATACTGAAAAACCTGAGAAAATCAGATAATGAAAAGCTGATAAAATCATCTAAACAGAATCTGACGCTATTTACCCACGGGGTAAAGGAAAAACCTCTCACAAGTAAGAAAAAGATAAGAAACGCAAGAAAGCATCTGAAAAAACCTACGATAAGTAGTGTTAAAGATATAATGGACTCTCCTGTACCTTCAAGGGCAAAGGATCCTCTACTGGAATTTGATAAGTTTGATGACTATCAAAAGTTAAAAATAGAGGAAAAAGCACTAAAGTTGTGTTCTGAAGGAGAAAATATAGATGTGAATTTCCTGCTGACATTAAAGTCTAAGTCTAAGACTATATATCTGAATACCATAAAAAAATATATAATTCAGGCACTTGAAGATTAAAATAATTCCCCTCTTTTAACAGGAGGGGAATTTTATTTTTTTATGTATTATTATTGTTTATGTACACTTTATATAAATTGATAATTAACCATAATTGTGATATTATTTAAGGGATAGAATAGCGTATTTTGAAAGGAGAAATAATGGAAACAATCAAGATAAACACAGATTTTATAAAGTTAGATCAATTTCTAAAGTGGGCCGGCGTTGCAGATAATGGTGTAATGGCTAAACACATGGTTCTTGACGGTATCGTAAAAGTAAATGGCGAGACTGAAGAAAGAAGAGGAAAAAAGCTGTATCCAGGTGATGTGGTAGAGGTACTGGAGCAAACATTTAAAGTCGGTTAAGTTTGGGGTGAGGAATTGCGAATCTCAGAGATAAATTACATCAACTTCAGAAACTTAAAGGATAATAACCTAAAATTTAACAGAAAGTTTAACCTGTTTCTGGGAAAAAACGGTCAGGGAAAAACAAGTATACTGGAAGCAATATATTTTTCTGCCACAGGAAAAAGCTTCAGAACATCAAAAAATGCAGAACTTATAAGACACGGACTGCATAAAACAGGAGCTTTTATAGCTTATGAAGATATAGTTTCAGAAAAGAGTATATCTGTAAAGCTCACCAGTGGTAAAAAGGAATACTCCTACAACAGGAAGAAAGTGAAATATGATGAATTTCACGGTAAGGTAAATGTAGTATCTTTTATACCAGAAGATATAAGCCTTATTATTGGGGCTCCAGGTGTAAGGAGGTCCTTTTTTGATTATGAAATAGCACAGTCCAACTATGATTATTTCTCAGACTTAAAAAAATATACCAAATTATTGAAACTGAGAAACAAGTACTTAAAGGAAAAACAGTGGACCGATCCGATCTTTGATATCTATCAGGAAGAATTTGTAAAAATGGGAGCAAGGATACTAAAAAAGAGATTTGAGTATGTAAAAAATATATCAATCCTTTTAAATCTCAACTACAGAAAACTTTTTGATGATAAAAAGGAGCTGAGTCTAAGATACAGCTGCTTTTTAGGGGATATAAAAAAATCTTCAATAGAAGATATAGAGGCCGGAATAAAAAAGAAGATAAAGGAAAACTTCTCCAGGGAAAAAAGGTATGGATATTCCATGGTGGGACCCCAGAAGGATGACTTTATATTCCTCCTCAATGAGAGGGAGGCAAAATCATATGCATCTCAGGGAGAGAAAAAATCAATAGTTTTTTCACTGAAGCTCGCAGAGATAGATATGATAATCAAGGAAAAAAGAGATACTCCTATATTTATAATAGATGATATCTCATCCTACTTTGATTCCATACGTAAGGAAAATATATTAAACTATTTTAATCACAGGGACATACAGTTATTTATAAGTTCAACTTCAGATCTTGGAATAAACTCTAAAAAGTTTGTTATTGAAAAAGGTGATATATATGAGGAAAATACAGAGTGTTAAAAACGCTATGGAAGAAGCCATTGTGAAAAGTAAAAAGCTAAAAGAATCTATACTGAAGGCCAGATGGAATGAAGTAGTGGGAGAACTGGCTAAAAAAAGCACACCTCTTTATCTGAAGGAGGGGGTCCTTTACTCTTTAGTAGAGGGGCCGGCATTTCTTCAGCATATGAACATGAACAAAAATAAATATATAAAAAAAGCCAATAATCTTTTAAACGGGAACTATATAACCGACTTCAGATTTAAAGTCGGTACGATTCCTATAGAGGAATATTTTCATGAAGTGGTAACAGAAGTTCCTGATGAACCAGTGGTAGAACTTACTCCGTCTGAAAAAGATGAGATAAAGAAATCTTGTATGGAGATAGAAGATAAAGATCTCAGAGATAAGATCACTCATCTGAAGGAAGAATCTCTAAAAAGAGAGAAGTATCTGGAAAAAAAAGGATATAAAAAATGCCAGGAGTGCGGAGCCCTCTACGATAGAAGTGAGGGAGATATCTGCAGGGTATGTGAGAACAAGGTAGGTAAAAACAGGGAAGAAAAGGTATTTAAAATATTCAGTAAAAATCCCTATGCCGGCTATGAGGAGATACAAGATTCTATAAAAGAAGTAACAAGAGATGACTTTAAGAGGTATAAACAGAAAAAGCTGGATAACATATATAGAAGAGCTTATTTTTTAGTGAAGGTAGGCAAGAAGGAAGAAGCTATTCAGTGCCTCTACAACTATTTTCGGCTGGAAACAGGCAATAAAAATGAATATGAAATAGACTTAAAAAGTAGAAATCTCGTAGAACTCATAAAAGAAAAGATAGCCGGGAGATAATTAGAATGTATATATATTTGGAACAAAACTATTTTATTCCCTTAAAAGAGATAATAGCAGTGGTTGACTATGAAAAATTCATATCATCCCCAGAGGGAAAAAGTTTTATTAGTGTTAATAAGAACAAGGTAATCGACCTTTCTGAAAAGAAAGTAAAGAGCCTTGTTATAACAGATAGATTTTTCTATCTTTCCTCCTATGTAGTTAGATCCTTTCAGGACAGAGGTAATGAATATAACAGATTGAAATACAAGGGGAAAAGAAATTTAAAAGAAACAGTGGAGGGTTGCAATGAGTAATAGTAACTATCAAGCAGAAGACATTACGGTCTTAGAAGGATTAGAAGCCGTAAGAAAAAGGCCTGGAATGTATATAGGGTCTACATCTGAGAGAGGATTACACCACCTGGTGTGGGAAGTGGTAGATAACTCTGTAGATGAGGCATTAGCAGGTTATTGTACAAAAATAGAAATTAATATTCAGAAAGAAAATGTAATAGAAGTAGTGGATAATGGAAGAGGAATCCCAGTAGGGATCCATCCAAAGCATGGAAAATCTGCTCTTGAAATAGTTCATACTGTACTTCATGCAGGAGGAAAATTTGATGGGGGTAACTATAAAGTATCTGGAGGACTTCACGGAGTTGGAGCTTCAGTTGTAAATGCACTTTCTGAATGGATGGATGTTACTGTTCATAAAGAGGGGAAAAAATGGTACCAAAGCTATAAGATTGGTAAACCAGATGAAGATGTAAAAGAAATTGGTAAGACAAAAGAAAGAGGAACAACAACAAGATTTAAGCCAGATGGAGATATATTTGAAACAACTGTCTTTGATTTTGACACATTAAAAAATAGATTAAAAGAGATGGCTTATCTGACTAAGGGACTTGAAATAGTTCTTACAGACAACAGAGGAGAGGAACCAAACCAGGAAGTATTTAAATTTGATGGTGGAATAGTAGATTTCATCAAAGAAGTAGAAGAAGGTTCACAAACTCTTAATAAAGAGCCTATCTTTATGAGTGGAGAAGCAGAGGGTGTAACAGCTGAAATAGCTATTCTTTATACGCTAAAGCAAAGAGAGACTATCTACTCTTTTGTAAATAATATTAATACTCACGAGGGTGGAACTCATGTAAGTGGATTTAGAACAGCCTTAACAAGAGTGGTAAATGAAGTAGCTAAAGCCCAGGGACTTATAAGAGAAAAGGATGGAAACTTCCAGGGATCTGATATCAGAGAAGGAATAACAGCTATAATCTCAGTAAAGGTTCCTGAACCACAGTTTGAGGGACAGACTAAAACAAAACTAGGAAACTCTGAAGTAACAGGAGTAATATCTACAATAACAGGTAAACATCTAAAGATGTACCTTGAAGATAATCCTAATGAATTTAAAAAGATTATAGAAAAGATATCAATGTCTAAAAGGGCAAGAGAAGCAGCTAAAAAGGCAAGAGAATTAGTAATGAGAAAATCAGCTCTTGAGGTAGGGTCACTTCCTGGTAAGCTGGCAGACTGTTCATCTAAAAAACCTGAAGATTCTGAAGTTTATATTGTTGAGGGAGACTCAGCAGGGGGATCGGCTAAGCAGGGAAGAGATAGAGCGACTCAGGCTATACTTCCACTTAGAGGAAAGATCATTAACGTAGAAAAATCTGGTCTTCATAGAGCATTAGAAAACACAGAAGTAAGATCAATGGTAACAGCTTTTGGAGCTAATATCGGAGACGATATGGATCTAGAAAAGCTGAGATATCATAAGATAATAATAATGACAGATGCCGATGTAGATGGAGCTCATATTAGAACTCTGATCCTTACATTCTTATATAGATATATGGTGGATCTTATTCATGAAGGACATATCTATATAGCTCAGCCGCCATTATTTAAGGTAACGGTTGGTAGAACTATCCAATATGCATATACAGACAGACAATTAAAAGAAATAACTACAGATCTGGATGCAAATAATAAAAGATATGGCTTACAAAGATATAAGGGGCTGGGAGAGATGAACCCTGAGCAGCTGTGGGAAACAACAATGGACCCGGATACTAGAACATTACTTCAGGTAAATATAGATGACGCTGTAGCAGCAGACAGTTTATTTGATAAGTTAATGGGAGATAAAGTAGAACCTAGAAAGAGATTTATAGAAGAGCATGCAGAGTTCGTAAAGAACCTAGATATATAAGAATGACTAAATAAGAGAACTAAAATTTACTAAAAACAAAGCTAAAATAAAAATCTAGATATTTATTAGGGAATTAAATAATAGGTATCTAGATAAAGTTTAATATTTAGCATAACTAAAGCTTTGGGAGGAAATAGATGTCTAATATTGAAAAAAAAGATAATGTAGAAAATAGATATATAGAAGATGAACTGAAGGAATCATACCTTGATTATTCAATGAGTGTAATCGTAAGTAGAGCTCTTCCAGATGTAAAAGATGGACTAAAGCCTGTACATAGAAGAATATTATATGCAATGAACGATATGGGAATGACTCATGACAAACCATTTAAAAAGTCTGCAAGAATCGTTGGAGAAGTACTGGGTAAGTATCACCCACATGGAGATACGGCAGTATATAATACAATGGTAAGAATGGCACAGGATTTTGCTTTTAGATATGAACTTATCGAAGGTCACGGAAACTTTGGATCTATCGATGGAGATTCAGCAGCAGCGATGAGATATACAGAAGCTAGAATGGACAAGATTTCAGGAGAGCTTCTTGATGATATAGATAAAAATACAATTGATTTTAGAAAAAACTTCGATGATTCATTAGATGAACCTATAGTACTTCCTGCAAAGTTACCAAACTTACTTCTTAATGGAGCAACTGGTATCGCAGTAGGAATGGCAACTAATATTCCACCTCATAATCTAGGTGAATTAGTAGATGGAATACTTGCTCTTATCGATAATAACGCAAGTTTAAAGGAAGAATCAAGCAGAGAGCTTATCTTTAACTCTTTAACAGAGATCAGTGATATAGCTAAAACATCTCAAGTAGGACTTGAAGGAATATCTCTTGAAATTCTTAAAAAGATAGAAAGAGTATCTGAAGAAGCACTTGCTGCTAAAAATATTGTTTCTCTAAGAGCTTTTAATAGAATAAAAGGAAAAACTCTTGAAATATCTGAAGAAACTGAAGAAGAATTAAAAGAGACTCTTGAAAAAATCAGAGAAATAGCTCAGAGAGTATTAGATACACTAGATGAACTTACTTCTAAAGATCTTATTCAGTATATAGAGGGACCAGATTTTCCTACAGGGGGAATAATTGATGGTAAGAAGGGTATCTATGATGCCTATACCACTGGTAGAGGTAGGGTAAGAGTAAGAGGTAAGGTAGAGATAGAGGAACTAAAAAATGGGAAATCTAATATCGTAATAACTGAGGTTCCCTTCCAGGTAAATAAAGCAAGACTTATCGAAAAGATAGCTGAGCTTGTAAAGGAAAAGAAGGTTACAGGAATTACAGATCTTAGAGACGAAACAGCAAGACAGGGAATAAGAGTAGTAATAGAACTAAAAAAAGGTGAAGAGCCAGAATTAATTCTAAACTCACTATATAAGTATACAGAACTACAAAATACATTTGGTATTATATTACTGGCACTTGTAAATAATGTACCAAAAGTATTAAAACTTAAAGAGATTCTAAATCATTATATCAATCATAGATTTGATGTAGTAACTAGAAGAACTAAGTTTGATCTTGAAAAGGCAGAAAAAAGAGCTCATATATTGAAAGGGTTTATTACAGCTCTTGAAAATATAGATAGAGTAATCGCAATCGTAAGAGGATCAAAGGATGCTCATGAAGCAAGAGAGCAATTAGTAGCAAACTATAACTTCTCAGAACCTCAGGCAAAAGCAATTCTTGATATGAGATTACAAAGATTAACTGGCCTTGAAAGAGGAAAGATTGAGGATGAATACAATGGATTAATAGAGATTGTATCTGACCTAAGATCAATTCTTGGAGATGAGAACAGAATCTATACAATAATCAAAGAAGAGTTAGCAGAGCTTAAAGAAAAGTATTCTGATGATAGAAGAACATCTATTGAAGAGTCTAGATTTGATGTAAACCCTGAAGATCTTATTAAAGATGAGAAGGTAATAGTAACTCTTACAAATAAAGGTTATGTAAAGAGAATGGACCTTAATAAATATAAGGCTCAAAAAAGAGGTGGAAAGGGTGTTTCTACACAAAATACTCTAGAAGGTGACTTTGTAGAAAATATGTATGCAGCATCTAACCTTGATACTCTTATGATCTTTGCTGACAGTGGAAAAGTATATAATCTAAAAGTATATGAGATCCCTGAATCATCTAAGCAGGCTAGAGGAAAGCTGATTACTAACCTTATAAACCTTGAAGAGGATGAAAAAGTAAGAGCAATAATAAAAACAAGAGACTTTAACGAATCTCATGAAGTATTCTTTGCTACAAGAGAGGGTACTGTAAAGAAGACTAACTTAAGTGATTTTAAAAACCTTAACAGATCTGGTCTTAGAGCTATAAAACTTAAAGAAGGAGACGACCTTATCCACGTGGGACTAATCGATTCTCCTGAAAATGAGATATTTATGGCTACTAAGAAGGGTCAGTCTATCAAGTTCCCACACGACAATGTAAGAAGTATGGGAAGAGCTACTACAGGAGTAAGAGGAATCAGCCTGAAGACAGATGATGAAGTTGTATCAGCTGTAGTAGTAAAAAGAAAAGATATAACTATCCTAACTGTAACTGAAAATGGTTTTGGTAAGAGAACCAGATCTGATGAATATCCATTACAGTCAAGAGCTGGTAAGGGTGTAATCAATACAAGATGTAACAGTAAAACTGGAGAGATTGTAGAGGTTAAATCTGTAAGTGAAGATGAAGAGTTAATGGCTATAACTTCAAACGGAGTAGTAATAAGAACTCCGGTAGAATCTATATCTCTTATCGGAAGAGCTACTCAGGGTGTAAAACTTATGAGAGTTGAAAATGATGAGAAGTTAGTATCTATAATAAAAGTTAAGATGAATATGGAAGAGATAATTCTTGCTGAAGAGGAAGAAGCGGAAAATGAATCTAACTAATTGATAATGGAAGGGACTAATGTCCCTTCCATTATTTATACTTTAGGAAATTATCAACTTCTTTTATGGAGATAATTCATATCAATCCAGTATAGTTTGTACTTTTAAAAAATTATTCTAAAGATAAACTATAAAATATGGAGTATTATTATATAGAGATAAATTTAAAAGAGCAGGGGGAAGGCAGTGAAAAAGATATTTTTTATTTTATTATTGTCAATGTACATAATAGGATGCAGTAATACTGAGTACAAAAGGGATGTAAACGGCCAAATAGAAGCTACAGTATTTCAATCTCCAGAGCAGGTAATAAAGGAATATTATGCAGCTCTTGAAAGGGGAGATGAGGATTTTTTAAATGAGTTATTTGTAAAAAATGAAAAACTCAGAGTTGTAAAACCCATTCTGGATATTACCTATAGTATAAAGGGAGGAAAGATAATAACTGAAACTGAAGCCAGGGAGAGAAACCGTACAAGTTCAGAAAATAAGCTGGCAGAAGGGGATTTAGAAGTTATCGTAGAGGAGATTTTAAATAATAATACAGAGGAAATAACCTTTATTTTAAGAAGAGTAAATAGTAGGTGGAAAATATATAGTCATTCCATCGGTTACTATATATAGTCTAAAAAAACCTTTAAAAAATAAGCCTTATTGTGCTAAAATACCTAGAAGGTATTTAGTTTTTTAGCGTCTATACTTAAGAGTAGGATGGTGATTATTATGCTAAGAAGAGTATTAATACTTTTTGGAAATGAACTGAATACAAAACAGCTATTGGAAACGGGACAAGCCCTAAAAAACAGGTACAACTGTGAAGTAAAGGCTCTCTATGTAAAGGATGTAAGAAAACATGAGATAATTCCACCTTCAGTGGAAGGTCTTGTTATAGATCCTTCATCAAGATACATAGTAGAGGAGTGGGACAGGTTTGAAAATGAGCAGATAGAAAAACTCAAGGAAAATCTAAAAGGTTTTGCTACAGATGATATTATTATCAGAGAGGGTGTAACTCCTGATACGGCTCTGGAAGAGATGAAAGCTTATGACCTCCTTGTTGTAGGAAAGGGAACAAGAATTTCAGCTGACCTTAAGGAACTGTTGAAATACCACTACAAACCACTGCTAATAATAGGGGATAAACCAATTAACTTGAATTGTGTACTTCTAGCTAATGATAAGAGCTTTAGAATAAACAAAAGCTTCTTCAGATTTATGAGTATATTTACAGATGTCAATGAATTTGGATCTATATCTGTAGGTTTACATGAAGAGGAAGATAACAGCCTCAAGGAATACTTAAAAGGTACGGGTAAATTCATCACAGAGAAGGAAGTCAACGGAGATGAATTTGAAGAGATAGAGAAGGAAGCAGAAAATTGTGGAACTCTAATAATGGGAGACCTTACTCATTCATATATACTTGAAAAAATAACAGGTCATGCAGGGGTAAAACTTATAGAAAACATAAAGATCCCAATATTTATCGCATAGAAGGGAAATACTATGAAAATCTTAGTGGTAACAGATAGTCACGGAAGTTTTCAGAATCTAATAAATGCCTTTGAAGAGGAGAAACCTCAGGTGGTACTCTGTGCAGGAGATCACAGCACAGATGCAGAGGATCTATCCTATGTAAAGGAGGAAGCTGACTACTATATCGTGAGGGGAAATTGTGATTATTATGATAGTAAGCACGAAGATATCCTAAAGATAGATATAGGCGGAAAAAAGATTCTGCTTGTCCATGGGCATCACTTTGGAGTGAAATCAACATACGACCTCATAAGACAGGAGGGGTTCCGTCAGGAAGTGGATATGGTAGTGTTTGGTCACACTCATATTCCTTATTTAGAGGAAAAGGAAGTAACTCTATTTAATCCGGGAGCACTGAAAGACGGCTTCTACGGAGTATTGGAAATAAAAGATGAAAGAATAAACATAACTCTAAAGAGTTTATATTAGATTCACTATAGAAGAAGGGTAGTAAGCCTGGTCTTACTTCCTTTCCTTTTATTTTATAGAAAATTATGAGAAGTATTATATATATAACGCAGGAGGAACGATGAAGGACAGAATAGAAGAACTGAAAAATAGTTCTAGAGAAGCTATTTCAAATGCTAATTCTTTAAAAGAACTTGATGAGTTAAGAGTAAAGATCTTAGGTAAAAAAGGTGAACTTACAGATATCATGAAGGGAATGAGAGATCTTTCCAAGGAAGACAGACCTGTAATTGGTCAGCTTGCAAATGAAGTAAGAGACTTTATAACTGAAGCTTTGGAAACTAAGATGGCTGAGGTAAGTGAAAAAGAGAAAGCTGAAAAGATCAAGGAGGAATTAATCGATATTACTCTTCCTGGAAGAAAGGTTTCTGTAGGTAGATACCACCCAATTACTGAAACGATGGAGTTTTTAAAAAATATCTTTACTGAGATGGGATTTGACGTAGCAGAAGGACCGGAGATAGAGAAGACTTCTTACAACTTTGATGCACTAAATATACCTGAAAATCACCCTTCAAGAGACCTTCAGGATACATTCTACATGGCTAATGATGTAGTTCTTAGAACACATACATCTCCAGTACAGATCAGATATATGAAGGATAAGAAAGCACCATTTAGAATGGTATGTCCTGGAAAGGTTTACAGAAGTGACTATGATGTATCTCATACTCCAATGTTCCATCAGATGGAAGGGTTAATGGTAGGAGAAAATATCTCATTTGCAAACCTTAAGGCTATCCTTACAGAGTTTGTAAAGAAGGTATTCGGAGATACTACTGTGAGATTCAGACCACACTTCTTCCCGTTCACTGAACCTTCAGCTGAGATGGATGTAGAGTGTGTAATCTGTAAAGGTAAAGGATGTAGACTATGTAAGGACAGCGGATGGCTGGAAATCATGGGATGCGGAATGGTAGATCCTGAAGTATTAAAATCAGTTGGATATGATTCAGATGAGATCAGCGGCTTTGCCTTTGGTATGGGAATAGAGAGAATTACAATGTTAAGACACGGAATCGATGATTTAAGAGCTTTCTTCGAAAATGATATGAGATTCCTGAGACAATTCAGATAAAAAGAAATTTCTATATAAAATAGATAAATATTATTGGAGGAAGTAATGTTAATTTCATTAGATTGGTTAAAACAATACGTAGACGTAGATGAAAATATAAAAGAATTAGAAAATACCCTGACTATGATAGGTCAGGAAGTAGAAGCAATAGAGGTACAGGGAGAGCACCTTAACCATGTAGTAGTAGGACATGTTGTAGAGTATGGAAAGCACCCTGACTCAGAGAAGCTGTCTCTTCTGAAGGTAGATGTAGCTGAAGATGAACTTCTTCAAATCATCTGTGGAGCAGAAAACCATAAGGAAGGGGACAAGGTAGTAGTAGCAAAGATAGGAGCTGTACTTCCTGGAGACTTCAAGATCAAAAAAGCTAAGGTAAGAGGAGTAGAGTCTTGCGGAATGCTTTGTTCAGAGGTGGAGCTCGGAATAGGTGAAGATGCAGATGGTATCATAATCCTTCCTGAAGATGCACCAGTTGGTACAGAGTACAGAAAGTATATGGGACTTGACGATGTAATTTTTGAACTTGAGATTACTCCAAACAGACCAGACTGTCTTTCACACATAGGAATAGCAAGAGAAGTAGCAGCTTACTATGGAAGAAAAGTAAAGTACCCTAAGTATGAGTTAGAGGAAGTAATCGAGCAGACCTCTGATAATATTAGTGTGGATATAGAGGATAAGGACAGATGTAAGAGATATACAACTAAGATCCTTAAAAACATCCAGGTAAAGGAATCTCCTGAGTGGCTTAAAAAGAGACTGAGATCTATAGGGCTTAGACCTATAAATAATATAGTAGATGTAACTAACTTTGTTATGTTTGAGTACAACCACCCTATGCATGCCTTTGATGCAGATAAGATATCTGGAAACAAGATAACAGTAAGAGAAGCTGAAGCAGGGGAAAAGATAACAACTCTTGACGGAGAAGAAAGAGAACTTAAGAAAAGTGAGCTAGTAATAGCTGACGAAAAGAAAGCAATTGCAATTGCCGGTATCATGGGTGGAGAAAACACTCAGGTAGATGAAAATACTACTAATATACTTCTTGAAGTAGCTTACTTCACACCTGAAAATATCAGAAGAACTGTAAAGGACCTGGGTCTTTCTTCAGATTCATCATATAGATTTGAAAGAGGAATCGACAGAGATAACTCTGAAGAGGTAATCGCAAGAGCAGCAAGCCTGATGCAGGAAGTTGCCGGAGGAGAAATCCTGAGCGGAAGTGTAGATAAATATACTGAGAAGTTTGAAGAGTATGAGATCAACCTAGACCTTAACAAGCTAAATAAGTTTATAGGAAAGGAAATTACCTTAGAAGAGGTAGGAACTATCCTTAGAAACTTAGGACTTGAGATAAAATCTTCAGCAGGAAACATAATAACAGTATGTCCTCCAAGCTATAGAGGAGATCTAACAAGAACAGCTGACCTATATGAAGAAGTAATAAGAATGTATGGTTTTGAAAACATAGAGGATAAGATGCCGGTGGCTAATATAGAAGCTGGTAGCAAAGATGCAGAAACTATGGTAGTTGAAAATATGAAGGGAGCTATGGTAGAGCTTGGACTTCAGGAAGTAATCAACTACAGCTTTATTCCATTGAATGCTCTGGCTAAGATAAAAGTAGAAGCGGAAACTATCTCTATAAAAAATCCGTTAAATGAAGATATGACTGTTATGAGACCAACTCTTATATACAGCTTACTTTCAAATATAAAAGATAACTTCAACAGAAACCAGTTTGACCTGAACCTGTTTGAAGTATCAAGAACATTTACTTCTGCTGAGGAACTAGCTAACGAAGATTTAAAGGTAGCTATTGCTCTTGCTGGAAGAACAACTAAAGATCTTTGGGATGTAAAGCCTGAAGCCTATGATTTCTATGATCTTAAAGGATATGTGGAAAACTTCTTATCTCTAATGGGGATGAAGAGATTCCAGTTAGCCAGAAGTGAGAACCCTACTTTCCACCCGGGAAGATCTGCTGAGATCAGAATGGGAAGAGATGTTGTAGGTACATTTGGAGAGATACATCCAGATGTAGCTGAAAACATGGGAATCAAAAAGGAAAGAGCATATATAGCTGAGCTAGATGTAGCTAAGATATTAAAGTATGGAAAACCTGGAATCAAGTATGAAAGAATTGTAAAGTTCCCTGAAGTTACAAGAGATATCGCTATCCTTGTAGATGCAGACGTACTTGTAGGAAACATGGTAGCAGATATCAAGAAATCTTCAAACATCATAGAAAACGTAGAGTTATTTGACGTATATGTTGGTGAAAGAGTAGAAGAGGGAACAAAATCTGTAGCGGTTCAGGTATCTATGAGAAAAGCAACTGGAACTCTGGAAGAAAAAGAGATAACAGGAGCAATTGAAAAGATACTGGGAACAATCAAGAAGAAGTACAACGGAGAAATAAGACAATAATTATATAAAGATAAAGCCTGTGAATATAATTCACAGGCTTTTTTTATCCTTTTAAATAAATCAAAGAGTCGGTTATGACGACTATGATGAATTTACACCTTTAGGTGAAAAAAACTATAAAAATTTAATGTATTGAAACTCAGTTAATGAATTAACTGAATACCATAAATCATTAATATCATTGATTTATGGTAAAGTGAGGTATAGCCTCTTTTCTTGTATAAGGTAGATTTATATATTTAGAAAGAGGATTTTTTAGAGATAATCTGAATATAGAATTGTGAGAAGAGGTTTTAAAATATTCATAATTATGAATATTTTAAGAATAAAAGACTCATAATTCTATGAAAAAACACACAAAAAAACTCATAAAACACTCTAAAATATAACTATATCTGTCTTTTTAAGAAAAAAAAGGTTTGTAAATGATATAATAATAGACATTTTGTAAATAAAGTGGTACTATGGGATACAACTTCATAAAAATGGAAAAAAATCAAAAATATTATAAGAATATATGAGTTATTCAAACTCAACAAGGAGGAAAAATGGATTCGTTAAGAGAATTATTTAAAATTGGAAATGGACCTTCAAGCTCACATACTATGGGGCCAGAAAGAGCAGCAAAAAGATTTAAGGCAGAAAACCCTGATGCAGCAAGCTTTAAGGTAGAGCTTTATGGTTCTTTAGCAGCAACAGGAAAAGGGCACCTAACTGATTGGGTAATTATCGAGACTCTAAAACCTCTAAACACTGAAATCGTTTGGATGCCTGAATTTGTTCATGAGTTTCATACAAACGGAATGAAATTTATCGCATTAGATTCTGAAGGGAACTCAACAGCTGAGTGGCTTGTATTCTCAGTAGGTGGAGGAACTATAGTTTCTGAAGGTGAATCAAGAGGTGGATCTTCTAAGGTATATCCTCTAACAACTATGGACCAGGTTATGAACTGGTGTGAAAAAAACAGAAAGGAAATCTGGCAGTATGTAGAAGAGATGGAAGATTCTTCGATCTGGCCATTCCTGGAAAGAATATGGGAAGCTATGGAAGCAGCAGTGGAAACTGGTCTTTCAAAAACTGGAGTACTTCCTGGAACTATTAAGTATCCAAGAAAAGCTCAGTCTTTCTATAGAAAAGCAAGAAGAGACAATTCAAGAAACGGATTCCTAGGAAGAATATTTGCTTATACACTAGCAGTATCAGAGGAAAACGGTGGTGGAGGAAGAGTAGTAACGTCTCCAACATGTGGTGCAGCAGGAGTAATTCCAGGATTACTATTTGCTCTTAAGGAAGAGTATAACCTTTCTAAAGAAGAAGTACTAAAAGGACTAGCAGTAGCAGGACTTATTGGAAACTTAATCAAAGAAAACGCAACAATCTCTGGAGCAGAGGGTGGATGTCAGGCAGAAGTTGGAGCAGCATGTTCTATGGCAGCAGCAATGTCAGCATTCTTACTTGGTGGATCATTAGAGCAGATAGAGTACTCAGCAGAGATGGCTCTTGAGCATCACCTAGGATTAACTTGTGACCCAGTAGGTGGATATGTTCAGATACCATGTATCGAGAGAAACGCAGTAGCAGCAGTAAGAGCATTAGACGCAGCTAACTACTCTCTATATACTGATGGAAAGCATACAGTATCTTTTGATCAGGTAGTAAAGACAATGAAGGAAACTGGAGACGACCTTAAGTGTGCATATAAAGAAACATCAACTGGTGGACTTGCAAAGTTTAACTTTGATGCAGAATGCTAATTTAAATATATGTAAAAGGATACCTAATCAGGTATCCTTTTTTTATTTTTAATATATGGTGTTTTAATAGAAAAAATAAAAAAAGTATGAAAAATTAAAAAAACACAAGCAGATAAGGTTAATTAAAAAAGTGAGGTAAAAATCAATATATATCGGTGTTTTGAGGGCACATTATTAACACAGTTAACTAAGTGGCGCTTGTTATTTATTTTTAGCAAAAAAGAAAGTTGACTTAATCCATAAAATATAATAATAATTAAGTGTAGAAACAATTTTGGAGTTCTGAAAAAGAACCTTAAGAATTGAAAAAGGGCGGTTTAGTTTTTTATTTGACAATGTTTGAAAGAAAAGGTAAATAATTAGATTGAAGTTATTAAATAGTTACGGGAGGGTATTATGAAAAGAAAGATCATCTTGGGAGCGGCAGCACTATTAATCACAGCAGCAAGTGCTACAGAAAGTTTTGCATTCTTTGGTTTTGGAAAAAAGGATAAGACAGAGAAGGTAAGATTAGGGTTTACAATTTACAAATATGATGACAACTTTATGGCACTGGTTAGACAGGCTATTGTAAAAGCTGGTGGAGACTTTGACGATGTAGAGATTTTAATGAATGACTCACAAAATGATCAGTCGAGACAAAATGACCAGATAGATGTATTATTATCAAAGGGTGTAAATGCACTAGCGGTTAACCTTGTAGATCCAGCAGCAGCAGGAACTATAATAGCTAAGGCTAAGGCAGATAACGTACCGGTTGTATTCTACAACAAGGAACCATCTGCAGCAGATCTATCAAGCTATGACCAGGCATACTATGTAGGAACTGAGTCTAAAGAAGCTGGAATTATCCAGGGAGACCTTATTGCTAAGCACTGGAAAGTAAATCCAGAGTGGGATACAAATGGTGACGGGAAGATACAGTATGTACTTCTTAAAGGAGAGCCAGGACACCCAGATGCTGAAGCAAGAACTGAATATGTAACAAAAACACTTAATGAAAATCATGGAATAGCAACTCAGGAATTACACATGGATACAGCTATGTGGGATACAGCTCAGGCGAAGGATAAAACAGAAGCTTGGCTTTCTGGTCCTAACGGAGAGAAGATAGAGATGGTAATTGCAAACAACGATGGAATGGCTCTAGGAGCAGTAGAAGCATTAAGAGCTAACGGAAAGGGAGAAATTCCTGTATATGGTATAGATGCACTAGCTGAAGTACTTGTAATGGTAGAATCAGGAGAGATGGCTGGAACTGTTCTTAACGATGCAGTAAACCAGGGTCAGGCAACATTTGATCTTTCTTACAACCTAGCAACTGGTAATGAAGCAGTAGAAGGAACTGACTGGGCTCTTGTAAATAAAGCTGTCAGAGTACCTTATGTAGGTGTAGATACAGATAACCTAAAAGACTTTAAGTAAAAAAGAATATAAGGAAGGTGCAGGCAGGGTCTGCCCTTCCTTTTTAAGTAAATCAGAAGGAGTATTCATATGGGAAGTATAAATGAAAAAAAAGAATATCTATTGGAAATGAAGGGAATTTCTAAGGAGTTTCCAGGAGTAAAAGCTCTGGATAACGTAAATCTAAATATAAGACCTCACAGTGTTCATGCCCTAATGGGAGAAAATGGTGCAGGAAAATCTACACTTATGAAGTGTCTTTTCGGAATATACAGTAAAAATAGCGGAAACATATATTTAGATGGAAAGGAAATAAATTTTCAGTCATCTAAAGAAGCACTGGATAACGGAGTATCTATGGTTCACCAGGAGTTGAATCAGGTACTGCAGAGAAATGTAATGGATAATATTTGGCTTGGAAGATACCCTAAAAAGGGATTATTTATAGATGAGAAAAAGATGTATGAAGACACAAAGGCTATATTTGAAGAATTGGATATAGATGTAGATCCCAAAACAAGAGTAGGTACTCTTTCGGTATCTCAGATGCAGATGGTAGAGATAGCGAAGGCGGTATCTTATAACTCAAAAATTATAGTAATGGATGAGCCAACTTCATCTCTGACAGAAAGAGAAGTAAATCACCTGTTTAAAATCATCAACAAGCTAAGAGACAGAGGGTGTGGAATAGTATATATCTCTCATAAAATGGAGGAGATCAATCAAATATCCGATGATATCACTATCTTAAGAGACGGACAGTGGATAGATACCAGAGAAGTAAAGGGAATAACAACTGACGAGATAATTAATATGATGGTAGGAAGAGACCTTACTCATCGTTTTCCTAAAAAAGACAATGTACCAGGCGAGGTAATATTAGAGGTAGAAGGCCTGACAGCAAAGTATCAGCCGTCGATCCAGGATATAACTTTTGATCTGAGAAAGGGAGAGATACTAGGAGTGGCAGGTCTTGTAGGTGCCAGAAGAACTGATATCCTAGAAACGATATTCGGAATGAGACAAAAAGAAAAAGGGACCATAAAACTTCATGGTAAAGAGATAAAGAATGAGGATAGTCACGAAGCCATAAACCACGGATTTGCTATGGTAACAGAAGAAAGAAGAGCTACCGGGATATACAGCATGCTGGATATAAACTTTAACTCAACTATTTCTAATCTGGACAGGTATAAAGGTAAGGCAGGTCTTCTGGAAAATGCAAAGATGAAGGAAGATACAAAATGGGTAATAGACAGTATGAGAGTAAAAACACCTAGTCAGAAGACTCATATTGGAACCCTGTCGGGAGGAAACCAGCAGAAAGTAGTAATAGGAAGGTGGCTTCTTACACAACCTGAAGTACTAATGCTGGATGAACCTACAAGAGGAATAGATGTAGGGGCTAAATTTGAAATATACCAGTTAATGATAGAGCTGGCTAAAAAGGATAAAGGAATAATAATGGTTTCCTCGGAAATGCCAGAGTTAATAGGTGTTACAGACAGAATATTAGTAATGAGTAATGGTAGGATAGCCGGAATTGTAGACACAAAGACTACAAGTCAGGAAGAAATAATGAGGTTAACAGCAAAATATCTGTAAAAAGTATCTAGAGAGTTTAAGGAGAGATAATATGGAAATGTCAGTAGAAAAGAAAGAAAGAAAGATAGACAGCAAGAAAGTTAAGGAATGGCTACTAGGGAGTGGAATTTATTTAGTACTATTCCTATTAATAATAGTAATTATAGCAAAGGAACCAACATTTTTAAGTATCAGAAACTTTAAAAATATTTTAACTCAATCCTCTGTAAAGTTGATAATAGCTTTAGGGGTAGCCGGAATAATAGTAACTCAGGGTACAGATCTGTCAGCAGGAAGACAGGTAGGATTATCAGCGGTGGTATCAGCTACACTACTACAGTCAGTTACAAATGTTAATAAGGTTTTCCCAGGTCTGGGAGATATACCAATTATAGTAGTAATTGGTGTAGTTGTTTTAGTCGGAGCTTTAATGGGTGCAATAAATGGATTTGTAGTTGCTAAATTAAAGGTAACACCATTTATCGCAACTCTGGGATCAATGATTATAATATATGGAATAAATTCGTTATACTATGACTATGTTGGGGCTTCACCGGTAGCAGGTTTTGACGGAAGATTTTCAAAATTTGCTCAAGGGTCATTAAATATAGGTATAACAGAAATTCCTTATCTTATTATATATGCAACAATCGCAACTGTATTTATGTGGGTGTTATGGAATAAAACTAAGTTTGGTAAGAACTTATTTGCTGTAGGTGGAAACCCAGAAGCAGCAACTGTATCTGGGGTAAATGTAACAATGAGTCTAATGAAGGTATATGTTCTTTCAGGAATGTTTTATGCTTTTGCAGGACTACTGGAAGCAGGAAGAATAGGAAGTGCTACAAATAACCTTGGAAACATGTATGAGCTGGATGCAATCGCAGCCTGTGTCGTTGGAGGAGTATCATTCAGTGGTGGAGTAGGAAAGGTTCAGGGAGTAGTAACAGGAGTACTGATATTTACAGTAATCAACTATGGACTAACTTATGTAGGGGTAAACCCTTACTGGCAGTTTATAATTAAAGGTCTTATTATAATAATGGCAGTAGCTCTGGATACAATGAAGTATACTAAAAAGAAGTAAAACTATTAAAAAGAGGGAGATTTCCCTCTTTTTTTATTTTTACTTCTTTACAGCAAAGATAAAATCAAATAATTACCTGTAATAAATTCTTAAAAATATAGTATTTTTGTCCAAAATAGTGGTTATTCATATAAAAAACATAGAAAATTCAAAAAAAATGATAAAAATCCTAAAAAAGTGTTGACGGTTTTATGGATTAGTGGTATTATATTTCTTGTCCACTAGGAAAGCCGAAAGGCAGCCAAGTGAATGGAAAAGGACATTAGCAA
>Ga0209379_10000895_pt1 | contig 21381 bp, 19 predicted proteins | sample tdDd001_FD_187124 | JGI IMG/M metagenome (GOLD analysis project Ga0209379, IMG submission 187124) | Marine sediment microbial communities from the Atlantic coast under amendment with organic carbon and nitrate - tdDd00.1 (SPAdes)... | ecosystem: Environmental > Aquatic > Marine > Coastal >...
AATAACTTACGATATACAAAACCTTTAAAGCAAAACTGATTTATAAAAAATAAAAAACCTCTGAAATATTTCAGAGGTTTTTTATTTAAGTTGATTTTTTTATTGTCCGAAACCTTTAAAGTTATCTTCTAGGTTTACCTTTTCCCATGTTGTATTTATCATTAAGTACACCTCTAAATTTGCTAACTTAAAGTTAGTAACCTCTACTGGGGGCTTCTCATTTTCAAGGTCTTCTGAGTCCTCATATTTTTCAAAAGAAATCATAGTCTCAGTGTCATCTATTCCTCTGAACTGACTTGTTATATAGAATGAATCATTTTCTGCAACAACTTCTATTGCCGACTCATCTACTGCTAAATATGTAATCTTTGTCTCTAAATAAGTTTGTGTTCCATCTTTAAATTTTACTTTCATCTTGCCTCCTGAGGGAAATTAATTTTCTTCTACATAGTATTGTAACATATATTTCAGAGAAACTTTATAAATTATATGAAATAACTTTTTCATACATATTGTGAATAAAATGCAATATTTTCTTGCATAAAGATATCAAATAAACTAAAATAGTATCATAAACTAAGGGTGCCTGTGGTTCAGGCTTAAAAGGGAAGTGGAGTGTAATTCTCCCACGGTCCCGCCACTGTAATGCTGACGAAAATACAATACCACTGAGTTCTCGGGAAGGGTATGAGTAGGAGGAAGCTGAGTCAGGAGACCTGCCTTTATTTCATAGGTATATCACTTGCGAGGACAAGAAGATATTTTAGGTGTTTTTTGGTTGCTTCAAAGGATCTTATTGTTTAACAGCAGTTCCCCTTAAGGTAATTAAAATATCATACTAACTATCCAATTGGCAACGTAATGTTGCTTTTTTTAATTTTTGGACAATAAAAATATGAAAGTGGTGGGCAAAATGGAAAAACAAAGATTTAGAGGATGGCTTATAGGAGGAGCACTGCTTCTTTTTATGTCGGTCCTTATATATTCATCTATGGGGTATATGAAACTTCCGGTAAAGGATGTATTTAAGATAGTTCTCGGTATAGAAGATCCAAATATTACTGAGATGCAGACATTTATTGTAAGGGAGGTCAGGCTTCCAAGGATCATAGTTTCTATGATTGCAGGGGCTGCCCTTTCCCTGAGCGGACTGGTATTTCAGGGAGTACTATTAAATCCCCTGGCTGATCCCTATACACTGGGAATATCAGCAGGAGCCTCCTTTGGTGCTGCTCTCGGGATTATATTGGGACTTACATTTCTGGGATCATTTACCATCCCTGTGATGGCTTTTGTCTTTTCTCTTATTAGTCTATGGACGGTAATGAAGATGGCTTCCTTTAGCGGAAAGATCAACTCTATCTCCCTTATATTATCCGGTGTTATTGTGGGATCATTCTTCTCTGCAGGACTTAGCTTTACAAAGTATATTGCAGGAGATGATGTGGCTTCTATAGTATTTTGGCTCATGGGTAGTTTTTCATCTAAGACATGGCCTGAGGTATATATCCTAGGAGGCTTCACCTTCCTTGGTATCCTTGTCTTCCTCTACTTTGGAGATGAGCTCAATATCCTGACTCTTGGTGAAAAAAATGCCATAGCCATGGGAGTGGATACCAACAAAGTGAGAAGGATCCTTCTTGTAACTGCCTCTGTAGTTTCAGCTGTTTCTGTTTCTGTATGCGGGATTATAGGCTTTGTAGGCCTCATCGTTCCACATCTTATGAGATTTTTAGTGGGTACTGACAATAAAAGGCTGACCCTCATATGTACTCTGTGGGGAGCTGTAATACTGGCTGCTGCTGATAATATGGTAAGAGCTGTTCTACCAAATGAGATTCCCATAGGTATAATGACATCTCTTTTGGGAGCTCCGTTCTTTGCTTTCATATTCAGAAGTAAGCTTGGGAGGGGAAGATTATAATGATTAATACTAAAGATATAAAATATAGTGTTCCCGGAATGGATATTATAAAGGGTGTGGATATCCACATTAAAAAGGGTAAGTTTTACGGAATCCTTGGACCCAATGGAAGTGGTAAGACCACTCTCCTTGATATCCTGGCCGGAATCATAGAGGGATATAGTGGAGATATAGATATAGATGGTAAATCTATAGGTAAGTACTCTAAAAAGGAGCTTGCCAAGGTGCTGGCTCTGGTACCTCAAAACTTTGATACAACCTTTCCCTTCAGTGTGGAGGAGGTCCTTGAGATGGGTCGTTATCCCCATAAAAAAAAGTTTAGTTATGGAAGTCGTGATGATAAAAAAATTATAGATGATGTGGTGGATGAACTTGAGCTTAAAGATATGCTTTCTAAAAAGGTAACAGACCTCAGTGGTGGTGAAAGGCAAAGAGTTGTCTTTGGTAAGGCTCTTATCCAGGATACCCAGCTGCTCTTTTTAGATGAGTCTACCTCCAACCTTGATCCCTACTATGCCCACTCCCTTCTTACCAAAGTAAGGGGAAGGGTAGATGACAGGGGGCTCACAGTAATATCTGTATTTCATGACTTTAACCTGGCTTCCCTCTACTGTGATGAAGTTATCTTTATAAAGGAGGGGAAGGTCGTCAAGAGCGGGGAAACCCCTCATACCCTTACTCCTGAAAATATAAAGTATGTCTTCAATGTTAACAGTAAGATGATGGAAGATGAAAACAGGAAGTTTGTGATACCGTATATGTAATTTAGTCGTTACTTTTCTCTTGAAAAAAAAGTAACCAAAAGTTCAAGGCTTATTGAAAATATCTACTATGTAATCAAAGAAGGCTGAAAGAATCGAAACTTGCTAAAAACTAATGAAATTTATGAGTATAGTTTTTAGTATTCAAATTTATCTAAATTTGAACTTCATTAGATTTTATCTTCAGACAGTCGAGTATCTTTCCAGCCTTCTTTTTCATACTTCGCTTACGAAATTTTCAAAATGCCACTTTAAAACCTCTAATTAAAACATTTTTAAAAGGAGATTTATATGAGTGAAAATGAAGACCACTATGAAATTATAGATAATACAGGACAATCCTATCCTGCATATATTTGTGAGAATACTCATGAGCAAAATGATGTTAATAATAAGTATTGCCCTACATGCGGGGAAAAAGTTTTGTCTTGCTGTCCTTCTTGTTCTTCTATAATTAAAAGGGGACATATTGAATCTGAGCCAATGTTTCTAAACCCATATGATCCAGAGGAACTTACATGCTTTGAAGATCATAAAATGCCTTTTGATAACTTTGAAATCCCAAATTATTGTTCAGAATGTGGCAAACCATATCCTTGGACTGAAAAGTTTTTTAAAGATTATAAAACTATACTTGAACTTCAATCTGAAGAGATCGATAAAGAACTTCAGGATAAAATTTTTAAGGCTACTGAAGAAGCTCTTAAAAATAAATTTAAAGGACCTTCTTTAACTATATTGAGATTAACATTAGGTAGGGTTAGTAGTACTGCAAAACCTTTCTTAATGGATGTTTTAAGTGGTGTCACTGTATCTAAGATTATCGATATTTTAAAATAAAACCACTCTTTTCATGTGATAAAGCTTTAGCTATAAGAATTCTGCTCAGCCGTTTTACAAATTAAGTTTAACATAGTGTCTTACAAAATTCTTAACTAACAGAACTATGTTTGTAGCTTAAAAAGGCGGATTAGGATATTATTGCTAAGGAACAATTGAAAAGAGGCGTCTTTTCTTAGTTCGTTCTTTGGACGAGCAAAGAACGAATAAACTATTATTAAAAGGGGAGAAAAACTTATGAAAAAACATAAAAACATAATGATTATGGGTACTGCATCTAATGTCGGAAAGAGTATAATAACTACTGCTCTTTGCAGAATACTCTATAAGGACGGATATAATGTATGTCCATTCAAATCACAGAATATGGCTCTGAACTCGTTTATCACAGCTGACGGCCTGGAGATGGGTAGAGCTCAGGTAGTTCAGGCGGAAGCCTGTGACATCGCTCCTGAGGCTTATATGAACCCTATACTGCTTAAGCCTACAACCAACAGAAAATCTCAGGTTATAGTAAATGGTAAGGTAGTCAAAAATATGGATTCCATGGAGTATTCCACTAAAAAAGACTTCCTTAAGGAAAAGGTAGAGGAAAACTACGACTTTATTAAGGGGAACTATGATATTTCTGTTATCGAAGGAGCCGGAAGTTGTGCTGAGATCAATCTAAAGGACAGAGACATCGTTAATATGGGGATGGCTGAGATTGCTGACTCTCCTGTGGTGCTTGTAGCAGATATCGACAGAGGAGGAGTCTTTGCCTCTATCCTTGGTACCCTTATGCTTCTTGAAGAAGAGGAAAAGGAAAGAGTTAAGGGAATCATCATCAATAAGTTCAGAGGAGACGTAAAGCTTCTTGAGCCTGGTATAGTTAAGTTAGAGGAGATGGTAGGAAAGCCCGTTCTTGGAGTTTTACCATACTCAGATGTGGATATAGAGGATGAGGATTCAGTTACAGAGAGATTTTCTAAGAGTACTCACGACAAGGATATAAAGATATCAGTTGTGAGAACTCCTCACATGTCTAACTTTACAGATATGGATGTTCTCAGTAGATATAGTGATGTGGCTCTTAGCTATGTAAACAAGGCTTCTGAACTGGGAGATGAGGATATCATCATATTACCTGGTTCTAAAAATACAATAGAGGATCTAAAGGACCTGAAGGAAAGAGGTATTGCAGAACAGGTAATAAAGTCTGCCAGAAAGGGGACAGTAATATTTGGTATCTGCGGAGGATATCAGATGCTTGGAGAAAGATTATGTGATCCTACCGGGGTAGAGAGTTCTCTCGCTGAGATAGGTGGTCTTGGACTTCTTGATATGGAGACATATATGGAGGGGGAAAAGATGACTACCCAGTACAGAGGGTCTATAGAGGCTGCCAGTGAGTTCCTTGCAGGAACTGAGAGGATGACAGTAGATGGTTATGAGATCCACCAGGGGAGAACTACAGGGAAGGAACCCAATGTATTCTTGAGGGGAGAAACCGATATCAAGGGAGTTTTCAGAGACAATATTATAGGTACATATATTCACGGGATTTTTGATAACGGTGATTTCACCAGAACATTCCTTAACAATGTAAGAAAGATCAAGGGACTAGATGCTATAGATGAGGTTATCAACCTTAAGGAGTACAAGGAAAGAGAGTTTGATAAATTAGCTGAGATCTTTAAGGAAAACATCGATATGGATAAGGTGTACAGTATCTTAAATATTTAAATTACCTCATAATATAAGAAAAGGAGCCTGAATTCAGGCTCCTTTTCTTATATTATATTTTTTATCTCTTTTTTTAATAGTTCAAGAGCCTTGGCTCTGTGACTTATCTTATTTTTTATCTCAGGAATCTCTGCCAGAGTCTTTCCGTATTTAGGAACCATAAAGTGAGGATCATATCCAAATCCGTCTGTTCCTCCTGGAGTATCTACGATTACTCCCTCTACTTCTCCTCTGAATGAATAGATCTCTCCTGTTGGTTTAGCCAGAGTTATCACACATACAAACTTAGCGCCTCTGTCCTCTACACCAGAAAGTTCACTAATAAGTTTTTCATTATTAGTAGCATCTGTAGCATCCTCTCCAGAGTATCTTGCTGAGTAGATCCCCGGTGCTCCGTCAAGTGCGTTCACACATAATCCCGAGTCATCTGCAATTGTAGTGACTCCCAGTAGTTTTGCTATCTCAAGTGCCTTTTTAGCAGAGTTGGCTTCAAATGTATCTCCGTCCTCTACCACTTCAGGTATCTCTATCCCATCCTGAATAGATGTGATCTCAATATCAAAATCCTCAAAGATAGCTCCTATCTCTTTTATCTTCTTTTTATTTCCAGTGGCAAGAAAGACTTTCATTACTTGCTCCCTTCCTCTATAGCTGCGTTTTGCATCTCTACTAATTCCTTTATTCCCTCTTCTGCAAGGTCAAGCATATCATTTAGCTGTGCTCTTGTGTATGTAGCTTCCTCTCCGGTACCCTGTACCTCTACATACTCACCTTCTCCGTTCATGATTACATTCATGTCCACCTGTGCTGCTGCATCCTCTGTATACTTAAGGTCTAGCATTGGTCTGTCCCCTACTATACCTACACTGATTGCTGCTACATTTGAGATGATTGGATTTTCAGGTAGCTTACCGGCAGCTATCAGCTTGTTTACCGCTATTGCCAGAGCTATAAATCCTCCAGTTATAGAAGCTGTTCTTGTTCCACCATCTGCCTGGATTACATCACAGTCTACAGTGATACTTCTTTCTCCTAACTTTTCAAGATCTATACAAGCTCTAAGAGATCTTCCGATAAGTCTCTGGATCTCCATAGTTCTTCCAGAAAGCTTTCCCTTAGCTGCTTCTCTTATGTTTCTGTCCTCTGTTGCTCTTGGAAGCATAGAGTACTCACCTGTTACCCATCCTCTTCCTTTATTTCTTAAAAACGGAGGTAGTTTTTCACTTATAGATGCTGTACATATTACCTTAGTATTTCCCATCTCTATAAGTACAGATCCTTCTGCATGCATTGTGAACCCCGTAGTGATTCTTGCCTCTCTCAGTTGATCTAGTGATCTGCTATCTTCTCTTAAAAATTCCATTAAACTTCCTCCTCTTCGATCTTACCAAACTGTGTTTCATATAATTTTTTATAGATACCACCATTAGCTAATAGCTCCTTGTGGTTCCCTACTTCTTTTATCTGAGATTTTTCCATTACCACTATCTTGTCTGCATTGATTATAGTAGACAGTCTATGAGCTATTACAAATGTAGTTCTTCCCAGCATCAATGTATCAAGGGCATCCTGAACCAGTCTTTCAGACTCAGTATCAAGGGCACTTGTTGCCTCATCTAATATCATTATCTGTGGATTTTGAATAAGAGCCCGGGCAATGGCTATTCTCTGCTTCTGTCCTCCGGAAAGAAGAGCACCTCTTTCCCCTACTTCTGTATTAAATCCTTTTTCAAACTCCATGATAAATTCATAGGCATTGGCCATCTTAGCCGCTTCTATTATCTGTTCTGGTGTAGCATCATCCTTACCATAAGCTATGTTAGAACCTATACTTCCGCTAAATAGGAATGTCTCCTGAGGTACTATCCCTATATGCTTTCTATAGTCCTTAAGGGAATAGTGCTTTGTATCCACACCGTTTATATTTATACTTCCACTGTTTATTTCATAGAATCTTGGTATAAGATTTACAAGGGTAGTCTTTCCACTTCCACTTTTCCCCACAAGAGCTACTACCTCTCCTGGTTTAACATCTAAGTTAAAGTTTGTTATAGCAGACTCATTACTATTTTCATAGGTAAAGTTTACATTTTCAAAGGTAATACTCTTTATATCCTCATCAAATGCTACTTCCTCACCAAAGTAATCCCTTTCAAGACTCTCGTCTAGTATCTCTATTACTCTGTCTGCTGACGGAAGCATCTCCTGCATCTCATTATTTCTCTTAACAAGCTTTTTAATAGGACTCTGCATAAGCCCAAGAGCTGTTACAAAGGATACAAGATCTCCCGGAGTAAGTGTTTCTGCTATTACAACCAGATATCCACCATATCCTGCTACAAGAGCTACCATTACAGTTCCTAATACCTCATTTATAGGAGATACCTTAGCTCCTATCTTTTTAGCTTTAAATGAACTTTCAAATTCCTTGGCTGTCCAGTCTCCATAGTATTCCTGATACTTTTCTTCTCTTGAGAATGATTTTATTACATTCATCCCCAGAAGGCTTTCCTGGGTAAATGATGTGGATTCTCCCACTATATCCTGTCTTTTTCTACTGGATTTTCTCAGTTTTTTAGTATATTTTCTGATAAGTCCCATTACTGCTGGGAGTACTGTGAGTGATATCAGACTCAGTGTAAGGTTTACCTGAAACATCCTTCCTAGCAGAATTATTGCCAGTGTGATCTCCTTAAAGAGGTCAAATATCATAAATCCTATTCTTCCAAGACTAGATGCATCTCCTGAAAGTCTTGCCATTATATCCCCTAGCTTATTTCTCTTATAGTATGATGTTGGAAGATATAGTAGGTGTTTGAAAACATCTACCTTTATATCTCTTTTTATTGTTTCCGTTACATAGGCTGACCTTATATCAGATACATAGGTAAGAATACCCTTGGAAATTGTAGAGACTACAAGTCCTCCGATCACTACAACAAGCATCTTTACATCTCTATTGATAAGAACCTCATCCACAAGATACTTACTCAGCCATGCAGGAACTGCTCCCAGTGCTGATGCTATAAAAGTAAGGATTACAGCGGAAATAAGCATTCCCTTGTGTCTCAGACTATATGCTAAAAATGTAGATAATGATTTATTACTAAATGAAAGTTTAGATTTATTTCCCATATTATTTACCTTCCAAAATATATTTTGCATAACTCAGGATAACATGATCCCCTGATAACCTGTCCCTTATCTCCATTATTTTAGCCTGGGTCTTAGAGGGATCCTTCAGGATCTTTTCTGTAGCTGACCATATCATCTCACTGTTACATTCTTTTTGAAGCAGTTCTGGATATACCTCTTCATTCAGTGTGAGATTGGGCAGGGATACATATCCTATCTTCAGTATATACCTTGCTATCAGTTCATTTATAAGCCCAGTTTTATAGATTACTACTCCTGGTATTCCCATAAGGGCTAACTCCAGTATTACCGTCCCTGAAGCTGCTATTGCTGTCTTTGATACAGCTATGGCATCCCTCAGCGAGATCTCACTGTCCACCTTTAGGTTCTTATACTGACTCAGGTCTCTGTCTATCCATTTTCTGTGCTCATCTTTAGCCAGTCTCAGGATAAACTTTTCATTTTCTTGTTTTTTCACAACATCCAGGATCTCAGGCATGAGTTTTTGAACCTCCTGCTTTCTGCTTCCTGGAAGAAGGAGGATATTCTCCTCTTTTCTTTCCACCAGACTATACTTATCTATAAAGGGATTTCCATAATACACAGCATCTACACCATGTTTTTTATAAAAATCTACCTCCCAGGGAAAGATCACCATTATATGGTCTGCCAGTCTCAGCTTTTTTATCCTTTTTTCTCCCCATATCCAAAGTTTTGGAGGAATGTAATAATATACCTCCACCTGGGGAAGCCTCTCTTTTAACAGTTCCAGAAACTTTAGGTTAAACCCTCCGTAATCCACAAGGATTACCTTTTCTATTTCATTTTTTTCAATAAAATCAAGGTATTCATAGGCTTTCTTCTTTAGATAGCTATACTTTTTTACAGCTTCAGTAAACCCCATAATAGCCAGGTCTCTTATATCCTGTATGATACTTACCCCAGCTTTTTTACAGTGGTCTCCTGCTACACCATAAAACTCTACACTCTTGTCTTCCTTCAATACTTCTCCTACCAGATATGACAAGTGAAGATCTCCGGACATCTCTCCTGTAGAAACAAAAATTTTCATCTTCTACCTCCGCCTACACCTTTATTCCCTGAATAAAAAGATTATTCTTATTTGCCAGTTCTACACACTCTTCCTGATCTAGAAAAAGCATTCTTTCTGCTTCTCCCACTATACCCTTTGCTCCTATTTCAATGGCTTTTTTTATAGTCCCTATCCCCACAGCTGGTATATCTACTCTCATATCCTGCTGAGGCCTTGACATCTTCACTATTATACAGCCCCTTCCTGCGTACTCTCCTGCTCTTTCTATGGTCTTGTCTGTTCCCTCTATTCCTTCAAGAGCCACCACAGAGGAATCCTTGCAGACTACAGTCTGACCTGCATCCAGCTTGCTCAGGTTTTTCGCAGCCTCTACTCCCATCTCTATAGTGAGGTTATCTTCCTTGGTTGGTTTTAGCTCAGTATACGACTTCTTCCCAAACATAAGACTTCCCAACAGATGGTTTTGAGGGAGTACCTTTATACCATTTAACCTGAAGAATGCAATCACTCCGAAAAGAAGAGTTTCATCCTTGTTATCAGGTAGTTTTTTCATTATTTCCTTCCCATAGTGATCCAGTTGCAGATCCTGAAAGATCAGGTTTTTTTCAACCTTTCCCAGCATAACAAGTTCTTTTATGTCCTTGGATACCAGGTATTTTACAAATGCCCCTACATTTCCTATGTGAATCTCCTTATAGTTAGGGTGGTCTTTTATTTCCCCCTCTATACTATCAAAGAGGCCGATGGGAAAAACTTCATATCCCGTTGTAGCGGCCTCTTTTAAGAAATATAGAGGTAACTTACCGTTACCCACTATTATTCCGATTTTTTTCATTATCTGGTAATCCCCCTGTCACTGTTTTCAATGAAATCTAGAAGATACATGACATTTTCGTCTTCACCATATGTTTCCTTTATTTCAGCCAGAGCTTCCTTTAGAGGAAGACCTGATCTGAACAGCAATCTATAGGTCTTCTTAAGGTTAGATATCTGCTGTGTGGTAAATCCTCTTCTTCTAAGACCCACTAAGTTCAGTCCTCTTATCTTTGCTTTGTTTCCTTCAGCCAGTACAAATGGACAGATATCCTGGACTACAGCACTACCTCCGCCGGTCATTGAGTATGAACCGATTCTCGTGAACTGGTGTACTGGTGTAAGTCCTCCAATAATAGCGTTACTGTCTACAGTAACGTGTCCTGCAAGAGTTACATTGTTAGCCAGGATGCAGTTGTCTGCGACAATTACGTCGTGAGCTACGTGAACATAAGCCATAAGAAGATTGTTGCTTCCTACTCTGGTTTCCCATCTGTCATCAGTTCCTCTATGGATAGTTACAAATTCTCTGATCTTATTATTGTCTCCAATTATAGTCTTTGTAGGCTCATCTTTATACTTTAAATCCTGTGAGTCCTTCCCTATAGAAACAAAGGAATATATTCTATTGTTTTCACCTATCTCTGTTATTCCTTCTACAACCACATGAGAATCTAGAACAGTATTTTCACCAATAGTAACTTCCCCACCTACTATACAATAAGGTCCTATTTTTACTCCATCAGCAAGTTTTGCTCCCTCTTCAACTATGGCTGTGCTATGTATCTCAACCAATTTTTGTCCTCCCTATTTATCCATTATACTGAAAGTAAATGATGCCTGAGCTACTATCTTACCATCTACTTTGGCTACCCCAGACGCCTTTATAATACTACTTCTCATCTTCACTACTTTAGCTTCATATATTAACTGGTCACCTGGCTTTACCGGAGCCTTAAACTTTACATCATCAATAGCTGCAAAGTAAGGTACTTTTCCACAGTTAGGTTCCATTACAAGAACTCCTAAACACTGTGCTAATCCCTCTACTATTAATACACCAGGCATAATCGGGTGTCCTGGGAAGTGTCCGTTAAAGAAATCTTCATTAACAGTTACATTTTTCAGTCCAACTATTGTCTTTTCCTCTGTATCCATCTCTAATATCTTATCCACAAGTAGAAACGGATATCTATGTGGTATTCTTTCCATTATCTGCATAACATCTAACATTTAACTTCATCTCCTTTTTATCTTTATTATAGTAAATTTTAATTACTTGTTTAATTAAATTGCCAGCTTAATTGTTTTACTTCTCTCTAACTAAGGTCAGTTAGTTTTTTTGCAAAGGCTATATCCAGTGCATGACCTGCTTTTACTGCAATAAGATGTCCCTTGATATTTTTGTTTAACACCTTCAGGTCTCCTATTATATCAAGCATCTTATGTCTTACAAACTCATCTTCAAATCTAAGGCCCCCTGGATTAAGCACACCGTCTTTTTTTACAACAATGGCATTATCAAGTGTTCCTCCAAGAGCTAAGTTGTTAGCCTTTAGATACTCCACCTCGTAGTCAAATCCAAATGTTCTCGCAGGAGCTACCTCCCTGCTATAAGTTTCTAAGTCAATCTCATATTCAGCCATCTGTGACTTTAGGTATGTATGCTCAAATCTTATGGAATAAGTTATCTTATAACCGTCATATGGAAGAGCTACAATGTGCTTGTCTCCCTCACTTATGAATACCGGTTCAGTTACTACTATTTCAGGTGCATCTTCATCTAGTTCTGCCACCTTCCCTTGAAATAATTCCACAAAAGGCTTTGCACTTCCATCCCCTATAGGTAGTTCATTCCCGTCTATCTCTACTAAGAGATCTGTGATCCCGTAGACATATAGAGCTGACAGAAAGTGCTCTATTGTATGTACCTTGGCACCATATTCATTTTGCAGGTTAGTTCCCCTTGTGAGGTCAAAGGTATTGTCCACATCCATGACAATCTCCTGTTTTCCTTCCTCAAAGTCAACTCTTTTAAAGATAATTCCCGTTCCTGCTTCTGCAGGTATCAGGTTTAACACTATGTTTTCACCTTTATGAAGGCCTACCCCCTCATAGGAGATTTTATCAATTATCGTTTTTCTTTTCAAGGCAGTCTCCTTTGGATACTTAATTTTTCTTTCTAAATCTTCTGTATAAACTTATCTATAGCAGCTGTCAGAAACTTTTTCTTCCCTACAGTAAATTCTACCTCAATTGTCTTCTCATTTACAGCCCTTACGATTCCCATTCCAAACTTTTTATGGGTAACCCTTTCATTTACTGAGTATGGAAGGTCCAAAGTATTTCCTGCACTCTTTTTATCCCTAAGAGGATTAAAGTTTTCTATGCTCTTTTTCTTTTCAGTAGTTTTTTTCTGTACTGGTTTTTCTTTTTTATTCTTATTTTCCAGTAGATGTGGTGGTATCTCCCCTAAAAATCTTGATCTGCTTCTGGGCTGAGTCTGTCCATAGACAAACCTTTCATTTGCATGACAGATATAAAGGGTCTTCTCCGCTCTTGTTATTGCCACATAACACAGTCTTCTTTCTTCCTCTAACTGGTTCGTATCATAGTCTGCCTTGGAGCTTGGAAATACCTCGTCCTCCATTCCTGCTATGAATACCACCGGGAACTCAAGTCCCTTGGAGTTATGAACTGTCATTAGCTTGACATAATCTCTGCTCTCCTCCAGCTCATCTGTTGCACTTACTAGGGAGATTTTTTCCAGGTATTCTCCCAGTCTCAGATCTTCCTCTACCTTCTCCAGCTCAGTTATAGAGTTTCTCAGTTCTTCTATATTGTCTATACGCTCTTCTACTCTATCATCACCTAATCCTTCTAGGTAAGATTTGTATTTGAAGGTAGTCAGTATTTCAGTAAATATTTCAGATACCGGCATATACTCACTTTCCTCAATAATGGATAACATACCATTATAAAACTCACTTATTACTATCTTTAAAGCAGGCCCAAGCTTTATCTCTTCAGTGTGCCCCAAAGCTTCAAATAAACTCATATTATTTTCTTCAGCATAGTCTCTGAATTTATTTATAGTTGCAGGTCCGATCTTTCTCTTGGGAACATTTAGTATCCTCATAAGAGAGAGAGAGTCCTTTGGGTTATTTATCACATTCATATATGAGATGACATCTTTTACTTCCATCCTCTGGTAGAACTGCATTCCTCCAAATATCTTGTATGGAGTACCCTGTTTTACAAATAGTTCCTCAAAGGCTCTTGACTGGGCGTTGGTTCTGTAAAGGATGGTTATATCCTTGTAGTTGTAGCCCTCTTTTTTTAGCTGGTATAGTTCCCGTAATATAAAGTATGCTTCCTCTCTACCATCTGAGGCCTCTATTACAGATATGGGATGTCCTCCCTTTTTAGCTGTCCACAGGTTTTTTCCCCTTGAAGATTCATTGTTCTTTATTACATGATTTGCCGCTTCTAGGATATTTTCCGTTGATCTGTAGTTTTGCTCTAGCTTTACTACAAAGGCATCTGGATAGTCCTTTTCAAAGTCTAGGATATTTTTGATATTAGCGCCTCGGAATCCATAGATACTCTGATCTTCATCCCCTACTACACAGAGGTTCTTGTATCTTGCAGCGATCTTATTTACTATCTCATACTGGATCTTATTGGTATCCTGATACTCATCTACCATCACATACTGGTATCTTTCCTGGATCTTCTCCAGAAGTTCTAAGTCATCTAGCAGAGCATTGGTATTTACCAGTATATCTGAAAAGTCCATTGCATTATTTTTCTTAAGAGCAGTATTATACCTTCCATATACTGCAGATACAGTTTTATAGCTTTCTAGGAATCCTCTAGAGTCGTTTGCATACTCCCCTGGAGTTATTCCCTCCTCCTTTAGCTTGGATATGGCTGATACCACCCTTGCCGGAGTAGTACTCTTATCTGTTATACCTATATCCTTCATCAGAGTATTTACTAGTCTCTTTTGATCATCGGAATCATAGATGTTAAAGTTTGAGTCATACCCAAGCTTATTTCCATACATCCTCAGTAGTCTCACACCAAAGGAGTGGAATGTAGATACCATTACTCTTTTAGCATCCTCTCCTATGAGGCCCTCTACTCTTTCCCTCATCTCTTTTGCTGCTTTATTGGTAAATGTCACAGCCAGGATCTTATAGGGTGATATGTTTTTTTCAAGCACCATATGGGCTATCCTGAAGGTTACCGTCCTTGTCTTTCCACTACCTGCTCCTGCTAGGATTAGTAGAGGTCCCTCTACTCTTTCAGCAGCTTTTCTCTGTTCTATGTTTAAATTATCTAATATACTCATATATAAAATTTCTCCTTAGGCATTATATCATATAAAATATCACTAATCAATTATATAGTCTATGTGGATTGTTACATCCTTTAAACCGTCAAAATCATTTAAAAGGGAGTATTTCAGGTCATCTGCAGCTGTATGAGCATCATATACCGTCATCTCCTTTGGGAGCCTTATATGAAAGCTCAGAAATACCTTGTCTCCGGATACCCTCATGAGAGTATCGTGAATATTGCTGATATCTGAATTTTCCCTTACATAGCTCTCTATCTCATCTATAAATTCTTTATCCTGCTTATCAAGGAGGGTGTTAGACGTATCCAGAATTATAGATATTCCTTCCTTTCCTATAAATAAGGATACCAAAATTCCTAAAAGGGTGTCAAATACAGGATTTACATATATTGCCAGAATTAATCCTACCATTACTCCTATAGATGATATGGCATCACTTCTGTGTTCCCTGGCATCAGCTATTATGGCATCATTTTTTGTTCTCTTTCCTATATTTATCTTATAGATATATAGCCAGTATTTCACAATGATCGATATAAAGGCTGCTGCTATAGTCATTCCGGAAGGAGTAGTAAATTCACTTTCTGAAAAGAGGTTTATAAGACTGTCTCTTGTAAGCTCAAAGGCGGTAAGAACAAGGATTACTCCCACTATATTTCCCGCTATACACTCTATCTTCTCATGACCATAGGGGTGATCCTCATCTTCAGGGGCACTTCCAAAGTGAACACTGAATAAGATTACTACAGATCCTACAACATCTGATACTGAGTGAAAACCATCAGCAATAAGAGCTCTACTGTTTCCTAGAAATCCTACTATTATCTTCAGGGCAGCCAGCACTACATTTATGACGATAGAAACCCAGGTACCTCTCATACCTTCCTTGGTTCTTTCATTCCTCTTCTGGATTCCATCTAATATATAGCTGTCTTCTTCTTCCCTGAATGAGTTTTTTATAAAAAATGTTGTTCTTTCATCTGTACATCCAAAGGAGGTAGTTATCCTGTCTACCCTTCCCCTCTGAGCACTTGATCCTATATAGTTTAGCAGTTTGGTTCCCACTGAGTGATACCTTTCGCCCTCCTCTACATAGATCTTGTGCAGGAGATACTCCTCTCCCTCTTTTACCACTGCAGCATAGGCTATTACCCTGTGATGGTTTTCTACCACATAGTACTCTGCCTCTGGTATCTCTTTATACTCTTTGTCTAATTCCTCTATCATAGGAAGATACTTTTCTGCCTCCTTATGACCCTTTGATATTACCTTATACATAATCGGTCCCCCTGATATATCCTTAAAAAAAAGGGGAAGAATAACTCTATTCTCCCCTGAAATATCTCTATATAAAAAGTGTCGCAGACAACATTCAAGAAAAGCTGGTCCATAACACCCACAACAAACGACTTAGTGCTGCTTCCTTCCGGATCTGACACGGTTCACCGCTGTTGTGCCGTATGGGACTCTCCTATCTCGTCATCCACGACAAGATAGAGTTTATCAGTTTCTAAAAACTTTGTCAAGACTTTTATCTAAAAAATGAGAAAATTAGCCAGTCCCAGGAAGATTAAGAAGCCTAAAGCATCTGTAATCATCGTTAAAAGTATCGAACTTCCTACTGCCGGATCTGTATTCATTTTCTTTAATAGTAGTGGTATCATCGTCCCGCAAAGTCCTGCTATTGTGAAGTTCATAAGTATAGCAAAGGACATAACAAGAGATATCTTGGTATTTCCAAACCACATATATGACCCAAGACCTACAAGAGTTGCAAATATCAGACCATTTACCACAGCTACAATTACCTCTTTAAATAAACTCTGATCCCAGTTTGTATTATCCACATCACCCATAGCCAGCTGCCTTACCATTACCGTTAGCGCCTGGTTACCTGTATTACCTCCCATGCTGGCAACTATAGGCATGAGTACAGCCAGAGCCGGGAGCAGCTCTATAGTCGTCTGGTATCTGGCAATAACAGAAGCTGAAAAGAAAGCTGTACACATATTTAAAAACTGCCACTTTCCTCTTTTTCTGGAGATGTCTATAGCCCTTTTTTCACCTTCTGCATCGTCATCTACTCCGGCTAAGTTATACATCTGCTCTGTTGCTATCTCCTGAAGGACATCATAGATATCATCTGCTGTGATTCTACCCATTACATACCCCTGTTCATCTATTACAGGAAGTACTGAAAGATCATATTCCTTAAATAGCTGAGCAACATCCTCTATATCATCTGTATCCTTTACATATCTTGATTTATACTTTTCCGGTTTTACCATGAGAATATTTTTAAATGGACTTTCCAGATCAAATAAGATAAGGTCCTCAAGGGATATTGTTGCTACCAGGTTTTTATAATCACCTGTTATAAATACACTGGATATATTTTCCAGGTTTCCCTCACCCTTTAATATTCTGAATCTTTCAATGGTATCCTTTACTGTTTCATTGTGATTGGCCACAAAAACCTCTGTCTGCATGTAGGCCCCTGCAAAATCATCATCATAGGATCTAAGAAGCTGTATCTCCTCCTGATTCTTATAGTCAAGTCCCTCTAGTATCTGTGCTGCTAATTCTTCAGATATCTCTTCAATATCCTCTAGCAGCTCTGTAGCATCATCTGATTCCAGGTGCTTTACTGTATTTATTAGCTTCTTCAGACTGAGTATCTCAAGAGCGTCCTCTAAATTTCGTTCACTTAGGTCTAGCAGTATATCTCCTAGTATATTTGTAGGCATCCTCTTTATATACTCCAGATACTTTTCCCTATCTAGTCTTCTCAGTCTTTTAAATATCTTAACAAGCTCTGAATAGTGAAACTTCTCGTCTCCCTGATTCCGAAGAAAACTTTCCAGCATATCTGTTAATTGTGTTATATCTCTTCCAACTCGCACCTGCTCACCTCCAGTTGACTCTGTTAATTTTTCCTTTTTTTTCTTAAAGGCGCATTAAATTATATAGAAATTTTCAGATAATTAAAAGACATTATTTAAAAAAACCTGTTTTTAAACAGGTTTTTTTTAATAATTACCCAAAGATTACACATATTTTTTCAATAATATTCTCTGCTTTCCTTTTTTACTTTCTCCTATAACTTCCTTAAAGATAAACTTCCCGTATCTTCTTATACTCAGCCCGTCCCCTTCTTTTACAGTGAGGTCCTTTCTCCTTTTTACACTGTAGTTTACCACTACAAGGCCATCTTCTATTACAGACACCGAGGCATTTCTTGACTGACCTGTTATTGCAGCCACTATGTTATCAAGCCTGAGAGAGCTCACTAGGTAGATCTCTTCCTCATATTCACCCAGTGGTATCTTTTCAGACTGGCAGCTTTTTACCTCTACCTCTGTTTTCCCTACCTGAGCCAGGTTATTTACCAGGAATTCAAAAAGTTCCTCCTTTATTATCCCATAACAGACTCCATCCCTTACTATGAGATCTCCCATCTTCTCCCTCTTTATTCCAAGACCCATTATAGCAGCCAGAAAATGTCTGTGTTCCAGTTCCTTAAACTTATTCCCTCCCTCTATGGTAAAAAAAGTTACCGGATAGTCATAGGAGTAGACCTCATCTCCCGCTGGAGAAAACATACATACTCTTTTTTCAGCTTCTTCATTTATTCCCAGTGTGTATGTGGTAATCCCCAGAGAACTCTCCATCTCCATGATCCGGCTCCATATATGCGGGGGGAGAAAGATGTCTGTATATACCTGATACCCTATCTTTTTACACAGCTCTATATCTTCATATACTCCTGCAATGAGGTTTTTATCCTCTCCTTCAAATATATTTAAAAACTTTTTTTTATCCAATTTTAAATAACACCACCTATTATTTTTTTCTGTGCTTCAAATTCATTGTTTTTGGGGTATTCATCCCGGTATTCCACCTTGATTAAAAGGCTTCCTTGTGGGCATTCTATATTGATTTTATATCATTTATATGTTAAAATCAATCTTAGTTAATAGAGAAAATAAAAGTACAGAGGAAGTGAAGTTAATGAACAAAATCGAAAAAAAATATTTAGCACCTAATGCTATCACAGCAGCTAATATGTTTTTAGGATATTTAAGTATTATAAATTCCATCAAGGGAGACCATATTCAGGCTGCATGGTTTATGATCCTGGCTATGATTTGTGATGGGCTTGATGGTAAGGCAGCAAGACATTTAGAAGCTTATAGTGAGTTTGGTAAGGAATTTGATTCATTCTGTGACGCTATCTCCTTTGGTCTGGCACCGGGAATATTCGTTTACACTCTTCTTATTGGTTACCCGGGAATAGGGCACACAATAATCCCTATCTCATTTATATATGCTCTTTGTGGTGTTATGAGACTTGTTAAGTTTAATGTAGTTACAGTGGCTTCCAATGAAAAGGATGACTTTAGCGGTATGCCGATTCCTACTGGAGCTGCCATAATTACTTCATACTACCTTTTCAGTAATTATGTATTCGGAGAACTTATGTTTATAGAGATCTTCCAGATGATCACAGTTATTGCTGCGGTTCTTATGGTAAGTACTATTCCATTTAAGACTCCAGACAAGACATTTGGATTTATACCTAGAAAACTGGGTATCCCTGCTCTTATCCTTATAGTAGCAACATTAAAGTACAGCTTATTTGTAGTTACATTCTCATATGTATTATTAAATCTGCTGCAGCACCTGCACAACAGACACTTTTCAGCACAAAGCTAAAACCAGACTAATTATAAGATAACTTCAAAAGACACCTTTAGGTGTCTTTTATTATTAAAAATAATATTTAACGGAGTGAAAAATGGGGAAAATTAATACTATATTTAAAGATAAAAAACATAACCTTATAGGACTGTACCTGTGCTGTGCTCTGATTGGTCTCCTTACCGGTCTTACAGTAATAGCTTTTAGGATTCTTCTTATCTATGTAGGAAACCTGAAAACCGAGAGATATAAGGTATTTCTTGATAACTACAGCCTGGAAGTGTTTTCCCTGTGGGGCTTATATTTTTTTGTAATATCTGTATTTCTTTACTTTGCCATGAAGCTCTATCCGAATATTAAAAGTGGTGGAATACCTGTTACCAGAGCCGGTCTTCTGAAACAAAGGGATTTTTCCTGGCCTCAGGAACTTCTGTTAAAATTTATCGGGACTATCTTAACCGTTGGAAACGGAATGTCCCTTGGTAGAAAGGGGCCCTCTATACAGATGGGAGCTATAATTGGTGACGGGATACATAAGATATTTAAAAGAAGTGAGTATGAAAAAACATATCTGGTCTCCTGCGGAGCTGCTGCAGGACTGGCATCTACTTTCAATGCCCCCCTTGCAGGGGTTATCTTCACCATAGAGAAGTTAAATAAATTTCTGTCTCCCACACTGGTTATATGTGTTATGATCGCCGCTGTTACAGGAGATCTTGTAACAAGAGAGACCTTTGGTCTGGAACCTACATTTATCTTTAATCTTGACGTTTCCTTTGATCTGCGGCACTATCCTACTATTATAATCCTGGCTGTTATTTCAGCTGTCCTGGGTATAGTTTTTACCAGAGCATCTATGTCCTTTAAGAAGGGATATAGTGCCATCGGAATCCACCCTGTTATAAAGATCTTTTTTATCTTTTTAATGGCCTTTGCCATCGGGATTATGTATACAAAGTATCTTGGAGTGGGGTACTCTCTGGCTGACAGTTTATTTAAAAGTAATTTCCCATATATGCTTTTACTATTATTTTTAATAGTGAAGTTTTTATTCACCCTCATCTGCAGCTCCTCCGGGGTTCCAGGGGGAATATTTCTTCCTATGCTTCTTATAGGTTCCCTCATCGGCAAGATATACGGAGAGGTTTTATTTGATCTATTCTCATTTGAAAGGGGATATATTATTTATTTCGTTGTACTGGGGATGACATCTTTTTTTACTGCTGTAGTCAGGACACCTATTACAGCCTGTGTTCTTATGCTTGAGCTCACCGGATCCTTTGAGCACTTCTTTCCTATAATAATCAGCTCTATGATAGCATTTCTTATCACTGAGATAGCCGGGACCACATCTATATATGAGCTGCTGTTAACCGACCTTTTAAACCTAGACAAGCCGAAGAAAAGAAGGGAAAGCAAGATCACCTTTTCATTTCCGGTTATCTCAAACTCCCATTTAGAGGGTAAATTTATCAGGGATATTCAGTGGCCGGAAGGATCACTTGTGGTATGTATCGAAAGAGAGGGTGAGGAATTCATCCCCCGGGGAGATACCAGGGTGGATAGTGGCGACCTCCTTACTGTTCTTATAGGGCAGGAATCTTTGGCTGCAGCCAAGATGAAGCTTATCGAAATGGGAGAGGAAAAGATAGCCAGATAAAACTTCACCTCTAACACTTATAGTATGTTTTTTAGGGGAGTATATAGTTTCTTAAAGTACAAGTAAAGGCTGAAACCACCTCTGGTTTCAGCCTTTTTTAGATAACACTATATATTACTGTACCTTATTTTATAGTTTATTGTTTCAGAGTTTTTTACTTTGCAGCCTTTATCATAAGTTTTGTTATCTTATTGGAAAACTCTATGGGATCCTCTAGCGGAAACCCCTCTACCAGCAGTGCCTGATTATAGAGGATATCAGCATAATCAGCTACATCTTTATCCCCTGATTCATATACACTTTTAAGAGCCTTAAATAGATCGTGAGTAGGGTTTATTTCAAGGATTCTCTCTGCCTTTACATCAGCGTCTCCTCCGGGAAGATCCTTAAATGTTTTTTCCA
>Ga0209379_10000896_pt1 | contig 21380 bp, 18 predicted proteins | sample tdDd001_FD_187124 | JGI IMG/M metagenome (GOLD analysis project Ga0209379, IMG submission 187124) | Marine sediment microbial communities from the Atlantic coast under amendment with organic carbon and nitrate - tdDd00.1 (SPAdes)... | ecosystem: Environmental > Aquatic > Marine > Coastal >...
AAGGCAATGTTGTTTTCACACTTGAAGCAATGGAAAACCGTAAGTCAGAAGTTATCGACGACGCAAAAGGAAACGGCCACTTCGTATTCATTCCAGTTCCAGAAGATATGGACCTAGAATACGGCCTATTAATGCGTAACTTAAACGATGGTCAGGATACCCGTAACCCAACAGGTAAATAAGCATGGCTTTACTGATCACTGATAAGTGCATTAACTGTGACATGTGTGACCCAGAGTGTCCAAACGGCGCGATCACTATGGGCGACTCAATCTTTGAAATCGACCCTGACCTATGTACCGAGTGTAAAGGTCACTATGAGAAGCCAACATGTCAATCAGTCTGCCCGATCACTAAGTGCATCATCACCGATCCAGACCATGTTGAGACTGAAGAAGAACTGCTAGAAAAGTTCGTTATTATTCAGGGCTTAGCCTAATATTGGTTAATAAAAACGTCGCTCACTGAGCGGCGTTTTTTTATTCTAAATCGTATTAGCTGTTATCTAACAACTGCTGGCACTGAGCCGGTATCACTTTCAACTTTTTCTTTTTAGGCTTTGTTGAAGCCACCTTCGGTGCCGCTGGCTTGGGCTGTGGTTTCCAGCTTGCTAGCTCTGCCCCGCAACCATCACCTTTAGGCGGCTCTGCTTGAGGTTTGCAGTCCTGGCTTCCTTCTGGGCAGTTCAAACGCACGTGCATATGGTAATGATGCCCCCACCATGGACGAACTTTTCGCAGCCACTCTCGATCGCTGCTTTGTTCAGTCGCGCATAATTTCGCTTTGATCACTGGATGGACAAAGATACGCGCTACCTGCTCATCGCTGGCAGCAAACTTCACTAACTCAAAATGACGTTCGTCCCAGTTATTTTTGAGTAACTGGTACTGCTTTAAGTTGACCACACTATGAGGCGTCGGCTTTGCTAACTGTGGCTCAGAAAGTGGCGTATCCGCTAACTTAAGCCAAATATCGATATCTAACCCAGTTTGGTGGCTAGAATGCCCTGATGAAAAGCGCCCACCTTGCGGCAAGGAGATATCACCAATCAAGATATTAGTTTTTAGCTCATTACGTGACAGATCAGCTAAACGCTCAATAAAACCGATCGCATTAGGGTGGCCATAGTAACGCTCACGTTGACTACGGATAACTTGATAGCCCTCCCCTTCAAGCGGCAGCGCAGCACCACCGGACAAGCAGCCATTGGCGTAACTACCAATCGCTTGAGGTGCACCATTTGAAGGGGTGTCTATATTCTCCCACGGAGTCGCGGCTACCGAGGAAGCAAAGAGTAAAGAAGAGCATAACAAAGGCAGTTTACGCGATGTGTCTAGACTAACCTGCATTGTTTTCTCCTCTTACTTGAAATGATTAATTGAGCGAATTAGTAATGCTCGCCATTATCGTAATAGCCTTTGGCGTCAAGCGCTGTAAAAATCACCGCGACATCGACATCTTCACCAATCACACCACGAATCTGCGACGTCACCACTTGAGCGACGGCATCCTGAACTTCTTGGCCACGATCAAACCACAACACCTCAACAAACGGATAAGCACTGGTCACTTCCCCTTCGTGGAAGAATGTTGAATAAATATATTCAAAGGTAAAGTCTTCACGAGGGCAGTCCATCAAAGGTTGAAGCTCATCAATTAGCGGCTTAGAGAGTGTTTGTACTGTCTGCGGCTCTACCGCTCGAAAACGTAAATGTGGCATAACTTGCTTCCTATTTATTATTTTCATTCATCATAGCAAGTTATCACTCGAAGTCTGTAGCCTCTATTTTAAGTGTGCGACAAGATCGCACAATATTCACCCAACACATTCACTCTGCTCAATCACGAGACATAAAGCGCAATGAAATGATCTCACCATCACTCATTAAATCAGCACTCCACAGCGAAGATTGCCATACCAGTTTCCTCGGTGCGGTTTGAGGGTACCGATTGATAAATTGCACTAACGCAGCGTTGACCTCCCCAACTGAATGTTGAGAGCTCTGTTGCGAGATATCAAAGCGTTCGCTCATAATGTCTACGCTCAGTAAAGAAAAGCCATCACTACGCAGGTTGAGTTGCAGCTGAGATAACTGGTGAGTAGAGAATTCACTAAATAGCTCAATCTCAAGATCAGACTCAGACACTACCGCCTCGGCAAAGTAACTTCCTCGATAATAAGCGAGCTTATCCTCGCACCACGTTTGTTCATCACACTCTTGCCATGAGTCGCGAATGTTTTGTGCAAGGGTATTGGGATGACTGGATAGAGTTAAAGTATTTGCTGATACATTAAGAACAACCGATACATTAAAAACAACCAAGGCAATAAACGCCGTAAACCATCGCATTCATAACTCCGTTAAAACAACAAAGCCGCTGAATAACAGCGGCTTTGATTAAGATCTTTGACTCAATACCTTATGGCATCTCATCAAACTCTGCACCTTCTTTTTCTACTTGAGGTGGCATTAGGTGTTCTTTAGTAATACCCAGTTTCAATGCTAGTGCCGAAGCAACGTAGATTGAAGAGTATGTACCAACCGTAATACCGAGTAGAAGTGCGGTAGCAAAACCGTGAATCATCGCACCACCTTGAGTAAACAGTGCGATAACTACGAACAAGGTCGTACCCGATGTAATCAATGTACGGCTCAACGTTTGTGTGATTGAGCTATTCATAACATCAGATGGTTCACCCTTACGCATCTTACGGAAGTTCTCACGGATGCGGTCGAATACAACGATGGTATCGTTGAGCGAGTAACCGACAACCGTTAGTAGTGCTGCGACAATGGTCAAGTCCACTTCGATTTGCATCATAGAGAACACGCCCAGTGTGATAATAACGTCGTGTGCTAGTGCTAATACCGCACCCGCCGCTAGACGCCACTCAAATCGAACCGATACGTAGATCAGGATACAGATTAGAGACACAAGAATCGCAAGGCCACCAGCTTCAGTAAGCTCATCACCTACGTTAGGGCCAACGAATTCAATACGACGCATTTCAACACTTTCGCCCGTACCGTCCTTGATAGCGTTAAGAATCTGGTTACCCAAAGTCTCACCCGCCATGTCATCACGTGGACGTAGACGAACCATTACGTCACGCGCACTACCGAAGTTCTGTACCGTTGCATCACCAAAGCCTTTTGCTTCAAGTGCACCACGAATATCTTCAAGGTTTGCTGGCTGTTCAAAACCGACTTCAATCAATGTACCGCCAGTAAAGTCTAGACCCCAGTTCAACCACTTGGTTGATAGAGTGAAGATTGACGCACCAATCATCAGAATTGAGAACACAAATGCCAGCTTCGACCAACGCATAAAGTCGATCGTATTTTCTGCTTTTAGAATCTGAAACATACTAATTCCTAGCCTTAGATCGACAGTTTGTTGATTCGCTTACCACCGTATGCAAGGTTCACGATACAACGTGTACCTACAATGGCTGTAAACATAGAAGTTAAGATACCGATAGACAGTGTCACGGCGAAACCTTTGATCGCACCTGTACCCACTGCAAATAGGATAATCGCAGTGATTAGCGTGGTGATGTTCGCATCGGCAATGGTACTAAACGCGTTAGCGTAACCTTGGTGAATAGCTTGCTGAGGGCTGCGGCCATCACGAAGCTCTTCACGGATACGTTCAAAGATCAGTACGTTGGCATCGACGGCCATACCAACGGTCAGAACGATACCAGCAATACCTGGTAGCGTCATGGTTGCACCTGGAATCATCGACATGACACCAATGATTAACACTAAGTTAGCCATTAGCGCCACGTTAGCAATCAGACCGAACTTACGGTAGTACATCAGCGTGAATAGCATTACCGCAACCATACCCCAGATCATCGCTTGGATACCCATATCGATGTTCTGCTGACCCATAGATGGACCAATGGTACGTTCTTCAACAATCGAGATAGGCGCAATTAGCGCACCAGCACGAAGTAAAAGAGCTAGGTTGTGCGCTTCTGCAGCTGAGTCGATACCAGTAATACGGAAGTTACGTCCAAGAGCCGATTGAATCGTTGCTTGGTTGATCACTTCCTCATGCTTGTTCAGAATCACTCGGCCTTCAGGAGTACGGCGACCGCTGTCTTTGTATTCTGCAAAAACCGTTGCCATTAGCTTACCGATGTTCTGGCGTGAGAACGCAGCCATCTTGTTACCACCTTCGCTGTCTAGCGAGATGTTAACTTGAGGACGACCATATTCATCAACACTTGAACTTGCGTCAGTAATGCTTTGACCACCTAGAATTACGCGCTTCTTAAGCACAACTGGGCGACCATCACGGTCTTGCTTGATTTCACTGCCCGCTGGCGCACGGCCGTTGGCTGCTGCGGCAAGGTCTGCTTTTGAATCCACTTCACGGAACTCTAGCGTTGCCGTTGCACCAAGAATTTCTTTCGCGCGAGCGGTATCTTGAACACCCGGCAGCTCAACTACGATGCGGCTTGCACCTTGACGCTGAACAAGAGGCTCAGCAACACCCAGTTCGTTAACACGGTTACGTAGAATCGTAATGTTCTGCTCTACCGCATAGTTGCGAATTTCAGTTAGACGTTGCTCAGTAAAGGTTGCGGTCAATGCAAAGCGACCATTCGACTCAGAATCAACTAAGATCATGTCCGGATGGTTTTTCTTTAGTAATGCTTCTGCTTCAGCAAGCTGCTCGGCGTTACGTAACAGAACTTCGACACCATCTTTACCTGCAGGGCGAATTGCGCGGTAACGAATTTTTGCTTCACGTAGTTCACTACGGAATGCTTCTTCCTGTTGGCCAACCAGTTTTTCCATTGCAGCGTCCATATCCACTTCCATTAAGAAGTGAACACCACCACGTAGGTCAAGACCTAGCTTCATTGGTGCAGCACCAATAGATTCAAGCCAATCCGGAGTCGCAGGAGCTAGGTTCAGAGCAACAATTTTGTCTTTGCCAAGCGCTTCGTTGATGATATCACGAGCACTAATTTGCGTATCAGTGTCGTTAAAACGTACAAGAATAGATCCATTCTCTAGAGCAATGGATTTATGAGATAAGCCCTGATCATCTAGAGCTTTAGTGACAGAATCCAGCGTTGACATATCTACAGAGGCGCCACGCGCCCCTGTAACTTGAATAGCCGGATCTTCACCGTAGAGATTTGGAAGTGCATACAATGCAGCGATAGCGATGGTAAACACCACCATCAGATACTTCCATATTGGATAGCGGTTTAGCACAGCGGAGATCCTTTAGCTGTTTATAGAGACTTTAGCGTACCTTTTGGTAGCACTGCAGTAACGAAGTCTTTCTTGATAACAACTTCGTTATTTGTGTTCAGCTCGATAGAGATGTAGTCGTTGTCTTCTGCGATTTTAGTGATTTTACCCACTAGGCCACCGCTAGTTAGCACTTCATCACCTTTACCCATAGAGCTCATTAGGCTCTTGTGCTCTTTAACACGCTTAGCTTGTGGACGGTAGATCATGAAGTAGAAGATCACCGCGAACATACCTAGCATGATTAGCATTTCAAAACCGCCGCCTGCTGGTGCGCCTTCTGCTGCTGCGTGAGCTTGAGAAATAAACATTAAAATATCCTCTATTATTTTTTATTAATGTCCAAGTTGGGCATTCGCCAATTAGTTTCAAGTCTGAGAGTGACCAATAGAGATCGCTCTCTCAAAAATAGCGTGCGTTTGCCTACTTTATTAGCAAAAGCCTCTGGCGTAATGCCAAAGGCTCTAATTCTTAAATGTGTCGATTACTGCTCTTTTGCCAGTGGCGGAACTTCACGGCCACGACGCTCATAGAACTCTTGCACGAACTCATCAAAACGATCTTCATCAATTGCCGTACGAATGCTTTCCATTAGGCGTTGGTAGTAACGTAGGTTGTGAATCGTATTTAGACGAGCACCTAGAATTTCGTTACAACGCTCTAGGTGGTGAAGGTACGACTTAGAGTAGTTTTGACAAGTGTAACAGTCACAGTGCGGATCTAATGCAGTTGTATCTGTTTTGTGTTTCGCATTACGGATCTTGATCACACCACCAGTCACAAATAGGTGACCATTACGTGCGTTACGCGTTGGCATTACACAGTCAAACATATCGATACCACGACGAACACCTTCAACTAGGTCTTCTGGCTTACCTACACCCATTAGGTAACGAGGTTTGTCTTCTGGTAGCTGAGGACATGTGTGCTCAAGAATACGGTGCATATCTTCTTTTGGCTCACCTACTGCTAGGCCGCCGACTGCATAACCATCAAAACCGATCTCAGTTAGACCTTTTACAGACACATCACGTAGGTCTTCGTAAACACCACCTTGAACGATACCAAATAGGTTGTTCGGGTTTTCTAGTTTATCGAAGTGGTCACGTGAGCGCTGTGCCCAACGTAGTGACATTTCCATCGATTTCTTCGCTTCATTGTGCGTCGCTGGGTATGGCGTGCACTCGTCGAAAATCATTACGATGTCAGAACCTAGGTCTTTTTGGATTTCCATCGACTTTTCCGCGTCCATGAAGATCTTGTCACCGTTTACAGGGTTACGGAAATGTACACCTTGCTCAGTGATAGTACGCATCTTACCTAGACTGAATACTTGGAAACCGCCTGAATCAGTAAGAATAGGACCTTGCCAGTTCATAAAATCGTGCAGGTCACCGTGCATTTTCATTACTTCCTGACCTGGGCGTAGCCATAGGTGGAAAGTGTTACCAAGAAGAATTTCAGCACCTGTGCCTTTTACTTCTTCAGGAGTCATACCTTTAACAGTACCGTAAGTACCTACTGGCATGAATGCTGGTGTTTGAACTGTGCCACGTTCAAAGGTCAGTTGACCACGACGCGCAACACCGTCTTTTTTCTTAAGATCGAATTTTAACTTCACGAAGCCTCCGGTTGTCAGAGAAACAGTCTGACATTAAGTTCAGAGCTTTTAGCTCTATGAGGAGCGGTCGCCTTCCATGCGAGATGCAGAATAACTGATTATTCTGCTTCCTAGCTTACTGCTAGCACTCGTAAATTGTTTGCGTTCAGCTCGATGCTGAACATAAGAGATTCCCTACTCGCTCACTCTATGGAATGACGGAGTTTGAGTGCCTCATTCATCGAATGACATATTAGGCTCTCAAAGCCAACGTTTGTCATTCCTGAATCGAGGTACGAGATGTCAGGAATCTCTCAAAGTAATCTATACAGTTTTCTTTTTGATGAACATCGAATCACCATATGAAAAGAAGCGGTACTTATTCTCTACAGCGTGCTTATACGCGTTCATTGTATTGTCATAGCCTGCAAAAGCGCTTACTAACATGATTAGCGTTGACTCTGGCAGGTGGAAGTTAGTGATTAAACAATCCACTAACTGGTATTCATAACCTGGGTAGATGAAGATCTCGGTATCACCAAAGAAAGGAACTAACTCTGTACCCTTCTTAATCGCATCTTGCGCTGCACTTTCTAGCGAACGCACCGATGTCGTACCAACTGCAATAATTCGGCCACCACGTGCTTTCGTCGCGTTAATTGCATCGACGACTTCCTGAGGTACTTCAACGTATTCAGCGTGCATGTGGTGCTCATGGATATCATCCACTTTTACTGGCTGGAAAGTACCTGCACCAACGTGCAAAGTAACATACGCAAACTCAGCGCCTTTGGCTTTGATCTTCTCAAGCAAAGGTTCATCAAAATGAAGACCTGCTGTTGGCGCAGCTACTGCACCCGGCTTTTCATTATAAACCGTTTGGTAACGCTCTTTATCAGAGTCTTCATCTGGGCGGTCAATGTAAGGTGGAAGTGGCATGTGGCCGATCTCTTCCAGTACCGCTAATACGTTTTGTTCTGCGTTAAACTTCAGCTCGAATAGTGCATCATGACGAGCCACCATTTCCGCTGAATATTCGTCGTTCTCACCGATAAAAATCGTCGAGCCTGGCTTTGGAGATTTAGAGCAGCGAACGTGCGCTAGAATACTCTTCTCATCAAGTACTCGTTCTACAAGCACTTCAAGCTTACCGCCTGACTCTTTGCGACCAAACATACGTGCAGGAATCACTCGAGTATTGTTGAATACCACTAAGTCACCCGGTTGTACTTGATCTAGTACATCGGTAAACGTGCCATCGGTTAGCTCACCGCTGTTGCCATCCATTTGCAGTAAACGGCTTGCAGTGCGCTCTGGCTGAGGGTAACGAGCAATAAGCTCATCGGGTAAATCAAAGTGAAAATCTGATACTTGCATGTTACTAATCTTTAGTCGTGGTTTCTTATGTCGTGATGGAAGTCGAACTGATTCTGTCACAAACAGACGACGAGTTTTTCGCAGCCGACTAGTATATTGTCCGTGTGAGCAATAGCAAGAAAAGAGATGTGAATTATTGTAATCATTTGCGCTATTTTGCTCTAAGGCGCATCTATTTTTCTGCTGAATTATTCGCCAGTTGATTTACCGCAAAAAAGTCGCGGTTATAGCAGTAAAAACAGGTTTAGCTCTCAAACTCAGTCGAAGAAAATTACTATATTTAAAGAGCAAAGAATAATAACTCAGGAGGCAGCCATGATTAAGGTAGAAGAAATGATGACGCGTAACCCTCATACGCTTCTTCGCTCTCACAATCTTGCCGATGCAAAAAGCATGATGGAAGCGCTCGATATTCGCCACGTTCCAATCATTGACTCAGATAGAAAACTACTCGGCGTCGTATCTCAGCGAGATGTACTCTCCGCTCAAGAATCCAGCTTACAGAAGCTCCCAGAAAGCCAGTCTTACACACTCAACACCCCACTTTTCGATGTAATGAAAACCAGCGTAATGTCGGTCTCCCCGCAGGCTGGCTTAAAGGAAAGTGCGATTTACATGCAAAAACATAAAGTCGGCTGCTTGCCTGTGGTGGAGAAAGGTCATTTAGTTGGCATCATTACAGATAGTGACTTTGTCGCGATTGCGATTAACTTGCTTGAGCTTCAAGAAGAAGTTGAGCCCGAGGAAGTGGATTAATCACATCGATGTCATCACGCTAAATCAACTGCCCCTATAAATATGTAGCTCTTGATAGCGTGATGATGCTTGCTAATCATTACGCAAGATTTCAGGCCGGCGAGACACCGCTTGCAATGAAGGATGGCTTCTAACCGATAGCGTAGGCTCTAGTAGCACCAAACGCTGCGCCAACTCTCCTTGCTGAATCGCTTCAATCATCATATCAAAACCCAATAAAGCAATTTGTCTAATTGGCTGTTTAATACTTGAGAAACCAAGAGACTGAGCAATAAAGGTGTCATCAAAACCTATGATGTCGATCCTATGACTCACTTTTTGCTCTTGCAGTGCATTGTGCAAATGGCTGGCAGAAATATCATCGGAGCAAAACACTGCCTCGATAGGCTGAGGATTTTGCGTGATCCGTTTTTCAATGTAATCACGTAAAGAGTCGGAATCATACGGAGCAAGAACAGACTCCATTGGCAACTCTTTCCCTAGCCTAGACAACTCGTTTTGATAACCGATCAGTCGATCAGACTTTGTATCACTGGCTCCGATGTAACCCAGCTTCCGATAGCCCTGCTGAACAAAGTGTTTCGCAGCTAGCTCTCCGCCATGCTGATGATGAGTACCAATACTAATGGTGCCGGGTGCGGTTGCTGTCAGCAATACCACCGGAAAAGGCAACGCTTTCAATGGCGCTAAGTGTTCCTCTTTCAGTGAGCGAGGGACAAGAAATACCCCATCTACTTTGTGATTAATACACTCAGACAAAAAGGTCTTTTCTAGCTGAAGGTTATTGCGGCTATTAAACAACAGTAAGCTGCGGCCATGCTTGTACGCTTCTTCTTCCAATACATCAACCAGTTGTGAAAAAAACGGGTTAGACATATTGCGCACAATGACAGCGAACAGCTTGGTTGGCTTTTTGCGCTTCTGCGGAGGCTTTTGATAATTCAGCTCTGTCATAGCCAGCTCTACCGCTTGCTGGGCTTCAATAGAAACACGCTCACTACCATTAAGCACTCTAGACACCGTGGCAATAGAGACCCCTGCCCTTTTAGCTACATCACGAATCGTCATTGCACTTCCATCCAGCTTTTCTATCAATCAACGTCATATATTAGCTCTCATCATGTAACAAGACTTTGTGTTACATCACAACCTGTTCTCTATTTGTTCAAAACACCGTCAAATTGAGTGAATAGAAGTGCGGCGCTATTTTCACTCTTTATCAAGCTATCTATGATTTCTTCAACCCAAGGTTATTAGGTAAGTAACGTGCAAGAACAAAAATATAAAACTATCAACACGGCAACGGAATTAGATATTAGAGAATTTAATAAAATAAAATCAAACGATTTATTTCGCCCACTATTTCATATTACCCCACCACATGGGTTATTAAATGATCCGAATGGTTTTTGTTATTTTAATAACCAATATCATTTATTTTACCAATGGTTCCCATTTGATACTTACCATGGAATGAAACATTGGATGCATTTAACCTCTGATGATTTATTAAATTGGACAGAACATGGTTCAAAAATAACGCCATTAGAAAGCTATGAGTCTCATGGTGCTTATTCAGGTGGTGCCATGGTTGAAAATGATCGTAGTTACCTATTCTACACCGGTAATGTAAAGCGTGGCGATGAACGAGATGCCAACCAATGTTTAGCGATCTTAGATAAAAACAATCAAGTGACTAAACACGCTCTCAACCCGGTGATTAAATCCGTCCCACAAGGCTATACCGGCCATGTACGCGATCCAAAAATCGTGAAACGTGGTAATCACTACTTTATGTTGCTAGGCGCTCAACGAGAAGCCGATTTAAGCGGTGAGATCATCGTGTACCAGTCGGCTGACTTACTCGACTGGGCGTTCAAAGGGACGCTGGACATTCAAGTCAGCGGCGACTTTCTTGACGCTTACATGTATGAGTGCCCAGACCTTCTAGAAGTCGATGGTCATGATGTACTGATCTTTTCCCCACAAGGCGTGACGGCTGATGGAACCCGGTTCCATAACAAGTTCAATGTTATTTACTGCTTGGGCCAGCTGGATTTCAAGCAGCTCACGTTCACCGTCAGCCACTGGGATGAACTCGACCGCGGCTTTGATTTCTATGCGCCGCAAACCATGGCCAATGCGCCAGAAAAACAAACACTGATTGCATGGGCAGGGACAGATGACCACTTGCCTAGCGAACAAGAGGGTTGGATTAACTGCTTGACGCTCACTAGAGAACTGGCCGTTGAAAATAATCGATTAATTCAACGACCAAGCATTATTAATTCCGATTCATTAATAAAACACAATGGATATCAATCAAAACATCAAGGAGTTGAACTAGAAAGTTTATCTTTTTCTCTAGAGGTTAATAACTTATCAAAAGAGAAAAATATAACCATTTCTTTGAACACACAAAGTGGTAAAGAGTTAACGCTGACTATCAATAATAACACCATTACTTTAGATAGAGCGTTATATGACCATCATACCCAAGATTGGGAGTATGGAAATAAACGTCAACACCAAACAGACTACGACATTAATAATATTCATTTAATTTGCGATCAAAGCATTATTGAAATTTATATTAATGATGGCCGAGATGTATTTACCTGTCTTTTCTTCCCTGAGCAAGAAAACCACCAGCTAACTATATCGACTGAAAAAGGTGCAGACCTCGATACCCAGCTAACCTACCTTACAATATAATAAAGTGGTGAACAGAATGAATTATGACGCTACCGTAAACGAGATACTGGATAGTATCGGGGGCCTAGACAACATCCGCAACGCAGAGCATTGTGCTACGCGCCTGCGCCTAATCCTTAAAGACAATGACAAGGTCAATACTGACAAAGCAAAAGAGATTAACCAAATCAGTGGTTACTTTTACCAGTCAGGCCAACACCAGTTCATTATTGGTACTGGCAAAGTTTCTCATGTCTATGATTCGCTCAAGCGTGCCTTGGGTGGCGAGTTTGACACTAACGACTTCAAGCAAGATGCGTTTGCCGATATGACAGCAAGCCAAAAAGTCGTTCGAACCTTAGCTGATATTTTGATTCCGCTGATCCCAGCGCTGGTAACAACCGGCTTGTTGATGGGGTTACGCGGAATGATGCTGCACTCAGGCGTCGATTTCTCACCTGAGACATTAGCCTTATTTAGCATGCTGACCGATACCGCCTTTGCCTTCTTACCCGTTTTAATCGCTTATTCTGCGGCAAAGAAATTTGGTGGCAATGCCATTATCGCCATTGTTGTGGGCTTGATGATGGTTGCCCCGCAACTGCCTAATGCTTGGGTGGTTGCGAATGGTGGCGCTGAGCCGATGATGGTCAACCTACTAGGTATAAACTTCCCACTGGTTGGCTACCAAGGTACTGTCCTGCCTGCAATTTTTGCCGGTTGGTTTGTCTCTTACTTGGAGCGCAACCTGCGCCGCTTTATTCCAGCCAGTATGGACTTAGTCTTTACGCCATTTTTGACCATCACTATTGCAGTCTTCGTCATCCTATTCGGCTTTGGCCCAATCCTACAAACTATTGAACACGGCTGTACCTCATTGGTGCGCATGGCACTCGACCTACCACTTGGTCTAGGTTACATCCTATATGGTGCCGTACAACAAATGATCGTTATCACAGGTCTACACCATGCACTCGGCGTGATTGAAATTGGCCTGCTTAATGAAACAGGTGTAAACCCACTTCAACCACTAGGTACAGCTTCAATGGCTGGTCAATTTGGCGCTGCCATCGCGGTTGCAACACTACTAAAAGATAAGATCAAAAAAGGGAATGCTTACAGTGCTTCAATGTCGACACTGTTTGGTATCACTGAGCCCCTACTGTTTGGTGTCAACCTTCAATACGGCAAAGTGTTTATGTTTGGTATGGTCGGTGGCGCCGTGGGTGGCTTAGTAACATACGTACTAAACATCAGTGCGACTGGTATGGGCATCACCTTTATCCCGGGTATCTTACTTTACTCGCAATCATTAACAGCAGTTCTAGGCTATCTAACGGTTATTGCGAGTGCGTTTGCGACCGCTTTTGTCCTGACCCGCATCTACAACCCAGTAAAAAATAGTCAATAACAATAAATTTGTTGGTGCACCGCCCCCCAGGAGCACCAACAACCTAGCCCATCTTGCTATGCTCCGATGGGCGCCTTTGTAAGGAACAAATCATGAACAAAGTTTGGCTCACCGGCGATGCTGTGGTGGATCTGATTCCAGATGGCGACAATAACTACCTGAAATGTCCAGGTGGCGCACCAGCTAACGTCGCTGTCGGTATTGCACGCCTTGGTGGTAATTGTGCCTTTTTTGGCCGAGTCGGAGATGATCCTCTTGGGCGTTTTATGGCTGAAGTACTTAATCAAGAAAATGTTGATGTTATCAGCCTTAAGCTCGACCCTGAGCAACGCACCTCAACCGTAATTGTTGACCTAGACGATCAAGGCGAACGCTCATTTACCTTTATGGTTAAGCCAAGTGCAGACCAATTCACTCAGCTTTCTGAAATCCCTTCCTTTGAAGCAAACCAATGGCTTCACTGTTGTTCGATTGCCCTTGCCAACGAGCCAAGTCGCTCAACCACTTTAGCTGCAATGAAAGCAATGAAAGAGGCAAACGGCTTTGTCAGCTTTGATCCCAACCTTCGCGATGAAGTTTGGCAAAAGCCGCAAGAGATTCGTTCAGTGGTAATGAATGCCGTTCAAATGGCAGACGTGGTTAAGTTTTCAGAAGAAGAACTGTTCTATTTAACTGAAACCTCTTCCCTTGATGAGGGGCTAACAAAATTATCTCACTACTCTATTCCACTGGTGCTCATCACCCTAGGTGAAGATGGCGCACTGGCGATCGTTAACGGTCAACAACATCACGTTGAATCACGCTTAGTGAACGTGGTTGATACTACTGGTGCTGGTGATGCATTTGTTAGTGGGTTACTCGCTTATTTATCTCAGTGTGAAGATTGGCAACATGAGTCATCCATTCTAAAAGCGGTACGCTGGGGTAATGGGTGTGGAGCATTAGCCACTACACAAAAAGGGGCCATGAGCGCCCTACCCAATCAGCAAGCGCTACTCAGTTATCTATCTAGCTAAACTTCTCTTCGGCCGATAGTTTTTACAAACCTCGGCCTTCTCCTACTTATTCCTTATTATTAGTGACTTAGGCACATCTCTGGACTGAAACTCACATAGTCATCTTGTTTATCAGCAAGAATTAAATTCTGGCATTATAATTTAGTTACAAAACTATAAATTAAGTTACATATAACGTCAGTTTAAACCTATCAGTTAAGTCAGCCAAACAGGGATATTGGTATGAGCCTAAAAAAACTATTAACCCTAGGTTTTGGGGTAATCTTAGGCCTAATTTTGGTCATTTCCATTGTTGCTTCATTTCGCTTTTATCAATCCAGTGGTGGTTTTAACACATATCGCGCCCTCGCATTGACCAGTGTTTCAACGGGACGAATCCAAGCCAATATACTTGAAGCTCGATTAGCCGCGCTTAAATACATTAAGAACCACGATCAAGAAAATATAGCGGCACTGGATAAGCGCACTACGACCGCAATCAGCCTAATCGAAGATGTTCTTAACTCGCATCTTGATGATGCACATAAGGCCGATTTCCTCGCGATAGAAAACCAGCTGGAGCAATACAAGCAAGGTTTTCAAAACGTCATTCAGTTGGTTAATCAACGTAATCAGTTAGTCAAAGATCAATTAGATCCTGCAGGCTTAAACATGCGTATCGCAGTGACCAACATGATGAACCGAGCGGCTACGGAGGATGACTTAGATGTTGCAGTCAGCGCGGGAATGCTGCAACAACACTTACTATTAGCTCGTCTTTATGCCTCAAAGTTTTTAACCAGCAACGCGCAAAGTGATGCTGAGCGAGCGGATACGGAATTTGAAACAATGGCAACGGTTGCAAGTAAAGTTGAAGATCAATTGATGTCAGCTGAACAAATCGCAAACCTTAAAGAATTCCTGACATCGTTTGATCAGTATCGCTCCACCTTTAACCAAGTGGTCGATACCATCAATCGTCGCAATAACATCATTTCGGGAACATTAGATGTAATGGGCGCTTCTGCAGCACGTACCATTGAAGAAATCAAACTGGACACGAAAGAGAAACAAGACACAGTCGGTCCCGAAATGGTCGATCGTTTCTCTAGTGCACAGTTCGTTTTAGTGGTGCTTTCTATTATCGTCATCATTAGTGCTATGGGGATAGCTTTCACTATCTATCGTAGCGTGTTGAAAGTTGTCGGTGGTGAGCCTAGTCAGATCCAAGAGATAGTTGCTGAAGTGGCCTCTGGTGATCTTTCTACTCAAATCACTACGTCTGGCAACGAAACTGGTATCTACGCCAATATTCTACAGATGCGCCAAGAGCTACGCCGAATCATCGAGGGCTTCCATCAAATTTCTGATAACGTTTCCTCTTCATCGATGTCATTAACAGGCATCATGACTGAAACGGAAAATAATGCTCAGCAAGAGCTAAGCCAAGTTGAACAGATAGCAACCGCCATCAATGAGCTATCAAGCACCGCGTCTGAAGTGAGCCAAAACGCGGCAAACGCAGAAACAGCCGCTAGCGATGCCACAAATAACGTGGTTGAAGGTGGCCGTATACTCGACTCTTCCGACGAGGTCTCGCAGAAAGTCGATAGTTCGATAGAAGAAACGTCGAAGATCGTTAATCAATTGCAAGAGTACTCGGTCGAGATCGGTACCGTGGTTGAAGTGATTAATTCCATTTCGGAGCAGACCAATCTACTCGCATTAAATGCAGCAATTGAGGCGGCGCGTGCAGGCGAGCAAGGTCGAGGCTTTGCAGTAGTAGCAGATGAAGTACGCTCATTAGCAGCGAAAACGCAACAATCGACAGTTGATATTCAAGAGATCATTTCGCGCTTACAAGCCCAAGCGAAAGACGCTAATCAATACATGCAGTCTAACTTAACCCTTGCTGAAGACTCTCGTAAATACAGCGAGCAGCTTCGCTCCGCGTTTTCTTCTATTACCGACTCTGTGTCACTTATTTCAGATATGAACACACAAGTGGCAACAGCGTCAGAGGAGCAGTCAGGTGTTACTCAAGACATCTCAGAAAATGTCTCTCATGCTTTTGATTTAGTGAATAAAAACGTATCGGGTATCGAAGACAGTAAACGAGCCAGTGATGAGCTGTCTAATCTGGCAGTGAAACAAAAAGAGCTGTTGAGTTTCTTTAAGCTTTAAATAAAAAAGAGCGGCGAAAGCCGCTCAAAAGCATGTCAAAGTTTATGCCTAAACAGAATATCCATACCCAAAGTCAAGTGAGCCAAAGCCTGCGTATTATGGCTCACTAGATGCGGTACTAATGGCTAGGGATTCTTAGAATTGGTCTTCTTCGGTTGATCCCGTCAATGCAGTTACTGAAGAGTTACCACCTTGAATCGTGTTAGTCATCTTATCGAAGTAACCGGTACCCACTTCTTGTTGGTGAGCTACGAAGGTGTAACCTTTTTCTGCCGCTTGGAACTCAGGGCGCTGAACTTTCTCTACGTAGTGGCGCATACCTTCACCTTGTGCGTAATCATGCGCAAGTTCGAACATGTTGAACCACATGTTGTGGATACCCGCTAGCGTGATGAACTGGTACTTGTACCCCATGTCAGACAGTTCTTGCTGGAACTTAGCAATCGTCTCTGCATCTAGGTTTTTCTCCCAGTTGAATGAAGGTGAACAGTTGTAAGCTAACAATTGTCCTGGGTATTCCGCATGAATCGCTTCGGCAAACTTGCGTGCTTCTTCTAGACACGGCGTAGCTGTTTCACACCAGATTAGGTCAGCGTATGGCGCGTAAGCTAGACCACGAGAGATCGCTTGGTCAATACCAGCGCGAACACGGTAGAAACCTTCTTGGGTACGTTCACCTTCAATGAAGTCCGCATCGTATGAATCACAATCAGAAGTAATCAGGTCTGCTGCGTTTGCATCGGTACGAGCGATAACCAGTGTTGTTGTACCCGAAACGTCTGCCGCTAGACGAGCTGCTACTAGCTTTTGCACCGCTTCTTGAGTTGGAACCAGTACTTTACCGCCCATGTGACCACACTTCTTAACTGACGCTAATTGGTCTTCGAAGTGAACACCAGCTGCGCCCGCATCAATCATCGACTTCATTAGTTCGTAAGCGTTAAGTACGCCACCAAAGCCTGCTTCAGCGTCCGCTACGATTGGTAGGAAGTAATCAATACCACCTTCAGATTCTGGTGACTTACCATTTGACCACTGAATTTGGTCAGCACGACGGAATGAGTTATTGATGCGCTTAACCACTGAAGGAACAGAATCTACTGGGTATAGCGATTGGTCAGGGTACATAGTTGAAGCAGTGTTGTTATCTGCTGCTACCTGCCAGCCTGAAAGGTAAATCGCTTCGATGCCTGCTTTTGCTTGCTGTACAGCTTGGCCACCCGTTAGAGCTCCAAGACAGTTCACATAGCCTTTTTTCGCATCACCGTTGACTAGTGACCATAGCTTGTCAGCACCACGTTGGGCGATGGTGTTAGCAGGCACCATTGAGCCACGTAGTTCTACTACTTCTTCAGCCGTATAAGGACGCTTAACGTTCTTCCAGCGTGGGTTAGTTGCCCAGTCTTTTTCCAGAGCTTCGATTTGTTGGCGGCGAGTTAAGTTAGTCATCGGTTTATCCCTCTTTTGATGAGCGCTTCTTATGTTGTGTAACGGGCGCTATGTTTCCTTGTTCCTTGGCAGTACTTCCTGCTCTGCCTCAGACGATTCACGTTATTGTTTGAATATTTCGTCATTCCCTACGATGAGGATGACAGAGTCCTTTAATCCAAGTAGTCGTAACCTGGAATAGTTAAGAAATTGGTTAATTCATCACTGGTGGTCAGTTTCGCCATCAGTACTGCGGCTTCTTCAAAGCGTCCAGACTGGTAGCGCTCTTGCCCTACTTCCTCTTTTACTACTTCAATTTCTTCCGTAAGGTAGAGCTCAAACAGTTCGTTAGTGACCGTTTGGCCGTTATCGAGCGACTTGCCGTGTTGAATCCATTGCCAGATTGAGGCGCGGGAGATTTCTGCGGTTGCCGCATCTTCCATCAAGCCGTAAATCGGTACACAACCATTGCCAGAGATCCATGCTTCGATGTATTGCAGCGCAACACGAATGTTATGACGCATGCCTTGTTCAGTGATCTCTCCATCACATGGCTCGAGAAGATCTTTTGCCGTAACCGGCGCATCTTGATGTCGTGATACGTTTAGCTGGTTAGTGCGTTCTCCTAATGCCAAGTCAAATACAGCCAGAGCAGTATCGGCTAAGCCTGGGTGAGCAACCCATGTACCGTCATGCCCATTATTTGCTTCTAGCGACTTATCGTTATGGACCTTATCGAGCACCTGCTGATTAGTTTGTGGGTCTTTCGCTGGGATAAAGGCGGCCATCCCTCCCATAGCGAAAGCACCACGTTTGTGACAAGTACGAACAAGTAAACGCGAGTAAGCATTCAGGAACGGCTTATCCATTGTCACCACCTGACGATCCGGCAGCACGCGGTCGGGGTGTTTCTTCAAGGTTTTGATGTAGCTAAAGATGTAGTCCCAGCGACCACAGTTAAGGCCAACAATGTGCTCTTTGAGTGAGAACAGAATTTCATCCATCTCAAACACAGCAGGCAAAGTTTCGATAAGTACTGTTGCTTTAATCGTGCCCGTGTCTAAACCGAAATAGTCTTCGGTGAAATGAAACACTTTGCTCCACCACTGCGCTTCTTTATGAGACTGCAACTTAGGAATATAAAAGTAGGGGCCGCTGCCTTTGTTCAACAATTTTGCGTAGTTGTTGTAAAAGTAAAGCGCAAAGTCAAACAGCGCCCCTGGGATAATCTGACCGTTAAATGTCACGTGTTTTTCTTTTAGATGTAGACCACGCACTCGGCAGATTAAAACCGCTGGATCTGACTCCAACGCATAGTGCTTGCCATTAACCGGATTGGTATAGCTGATGTCGCCGTTAACTGCATCACGCAAGTTAATCTGTCCATCCAACACCTTACTCCAAGCGGGTGCCATCGAGTCTTCAAAGTCCGCCATGAATACTTTTACATTGGCATTCAGAGCATTAATCACCATTTTACGATCTGTGGGGCCTGTGATTTCTACTCGGCGATCTTGTAGATCTTGTGGAATCCCTTGGATCTTCCAGCTTCCTTCACGGATATCTTGCGTATCCTCTAGGAAATCCGGCAGCTCACCAGCATCGATTTTTGCTTGTTTCTCTTCACGAGCACTAAGCAGCTGTTCGACCTGGCTAGCGAACTTGTCACACAGCAGAGATAAAAAAGTTTGGGCTTCAACAGGGAAAATCGCTTGGTGCTCTGGTGAAAGGGTACCAGTAACACTAAGCATGCCTTCGTTTAGTAGGGTTTCTTGGGCTTCTACTGTTGTTTTGTCTCTATCTGGTGTATTAGCAAGCATAATTTTTTCCTTTATGAACCTTTCGATAAACACATCGAGCGGTACGTCACCTTAATTACATTTGTAACTATCAAACAACAACCAAACATCCTTACTGATTGTCACCTGACTAGGTTTCTTGTTGTCTTGCCAGTTAGATTGACCGACTCGAATGAGCTTTACAATCTAGACATAAGTCTTACTGGGCTTACATTTAAGCTATACCAAACCACACTAGAGTAAAAGTACTAAAGTAAACAAAACGTTAAATTCGAAGTTTTATTCCGCGACACGCAAACTATTGATTCCGATCACCAAAACGTAACCACTTACGTAATTTAATTACAGTGAAATTAGGAGTGTAAAACCGTTTCAAACAGCCGTTTAATTTTAGTTGTCCGGTGGGAAACTTAGGTGAGACTGGGCTTAACGATGATATGCAACCGACTCATCAAACAAGCAGAGAATATTGAGTTGTAAAATTCACACTGTGAAATTTCACAATTTAATGAAAGCTTCATCAAGATTCTGTTGTGAAATTTTACAAGTCAAAGTTCACCGACAGAATAAAATGCTAAAAAGCACACTAAAACTAGTGTGCTTTTTATGGGTTTAGGGGAGATTTGGACTACTACTTATCGCTAAAGTAGCTCAGAAACAACATCTGCTAATTGATCAAATGTGCTCACACGGGATGAACTTGGTCGCCAAACTAAGCCAATGTGGCGATGCGCTTGCTGCCCTGGGGCGTCAACTACGACTAAGTTTTGGTTCTCTATCAGACCATGGTCGATGGCCATTTGTGGAATAAAGGTGGTGCCCATACCGTTAGCCACCATTTGTACTAAGGTGTGCAAACTGGTGGCGGAGAATGGGTTAATCTTCTCTTTATCAGTTAGCTTGCACGCAGAAACGGCGTGCTCTGTTAAGCAGTGCTCTTTCTCTAATAAGAAGACAAACTCATTCGGCAAGTCGGCGTACTTGATTGGGGTTTGAATCGCATCGGCTTGATTTTGGCTGATGATCATTCTGAACGGATCATTACCGACAATTCGGCTATCCATACCATCAATCTCAACTGGCAAAGCTAAAATCAACACATCTAGCTCGCCATGGCGCAGCGCATCAAGAAGGTTAGTTGTGGTGTCTTCTCTTAGTAATAAGTTCAACTGAGGAAAACGTTGATTGACCTCTTGGACTAAATCGCACAATAAAAAAGGCGCGATCGTTGGAATACAACCTACACGCAGTTGCCCTTCCATCTCATCCCCTTGGCACAAGCGACCAAGCTCGACAAGATCTTGACCTTTAGCCAGCAACTCGCGACCTTGCTGTACCACCAGCTCACCAGCTTGGGTAAAGACCAATGGGCTTTTCTTATCTTTCTTTTCATAAAGAGGGCAGCCAATCAGTTCTTCAAGGTTTTGGATACCTTTACTTAAGGTCGACTGGCTGACAAAACACTTTTCAGCCGCTTCACTAAAGTGACGAGTTTCATGCAGGGTGATGAGATAATGTAATTGTTTGAGACTAGGCCACTTATTCATAGATATATCGATAAAATCTGACTGGATATTGACCAAGTTAATAAAAAATCGCTTATCGCTTTTTTCGATTAACTTAATCTATTTAATTCGCTTTTTTACATACTACAATTTGTACTATAGTTTGTCGCGTACAAACACGGACCAAACCAAATACACTTATCTTGGTTTGGAACAAACCATATATTTTAGGAGCAAAAAAATGGTACTAGTAGGTCGTCAAGCCCCAGATTTTACTGCTGCAGCTGTTCTAGGTAACGGTGAGATCGTTGATAACTTCAACTTCGCAGAATTCACTAAAGGTAAGAAAGCG
>Ga0209379_10000897_pt1 | contig 21379 bp, 21 predicted proteins | sample tdDd001_FD_187124 | JGI IMG/M metagenome (GOLD analysis project Ga0209379, IMG submission 187124) | Marine sediment microbial communities from the Atlantic coast under amendment with organic carbon and nitrate - tdDd00.1 (SPAdes)... | ecosystem: Environmental > Aquatic > Marine > Coastal >...
TTTGAACACCGGCATAACCTGGGTTCATTGAACGTTTAAAGACGATAACATGTTTTGCATTCCAAACTTCCAATACAGGCATACCTGCGATTGGGCTGTTTGGATCTTCCATCGCAGCCGGGTTCACGGTGTCATTTGCACCAATAACCAGTACTACGTCAGTTTCAGACAAGTCATCGTTGATCTCATCCATTTCAAGCACAATATCGTAAGGTACTTTTGCTTCTGCAAGCAGTACGTTCATATGTCCAGGTAGACGACCAGCAACTGGGTGAATACCAAAACGAACGTTGATACCTTTCTTACGTAGCTTGTCGGTGATCTCGTGAACTGGATACTGAGCCTGGGCAACTGCCATACCGTATCCTGGAGTGATGATTACAGATTTTGCATCACTTAGCATTTCAGCGACTTCTTCAGCAGAAGCTTCACGGTGCTCACCGTAGTCTTGATCAGCAGACTCAACGACTTCAGTACCAAAACCACCGGCAATAACACTGATAAATGAGCGGTTCATTGCCTTACACATGATGTAAGAAAGAATTGCACCAGAAGAACCAACCAACGCACCAGTTACGATAAGCAAGTCATTTGCCAGCATGAAACCTGCTGCTGCTGCTGCCCAACCAGAATATGAGTTCAGCATTGAAACAACAACTGGCATATCGGCACCGCCGATAGAGGCAACCAGATGGTAACCAAATGCAAATGCAATCAACGTTACAAGGATAAGTGCGAATGTTGAACCTTCGACACTGACGAAGTAGAACATCAGTAGAATCGAAACGACTAGCGCCGCCAAGTTTAGCTTATGACGATGAGGAAGCATTAGTGACTTAGAGTCAATAATGCCACGCAGTTTACCAAAGGCAACAATCGAGCCTGTAAAGGTAACGGCACCGATGAATACACCAAGGAACACTTCAACAAGGTGAATGTTCAATAGTGCACCAGTTAAATCACCATGGTCGATGTAGGTGTTAAAACCAACAAGAACAGCGGCTAAACCAACAAAGCTGTGAAGAATAGCAACTAGCTCTGGCATTTCAGTCATTTCAACTTTCTGTGCCAGACGGATACCAATAGCACCACCAATTACCATAGCTAGAATAATCCAGCCAGTTCCTTGTGCTTCAGGCCCGAAAATCGTTGCAATAAGCGCGATTCCCATACCCGCGATACCGTAATAGTTGCCGGCACGTGCGGTTTCTTGCTTGGATAGCCCCGCAAGAGACATAATAAATAGTACTGCAGCAACAATGTATGCTGCTTGTACGATTCCTGCAGACATGTGTTACTCCTTATTTGTCTTTACGGAACATTTCAAGCATCCGCTTGGTAACAAAGAAGCCACCGAAGATGTTAATACTTGCAATGAGTACGGCAATAAATGCCAAGAAGGTAACGATGCCGATACCCTGTCCGATCTGCAATAATGCCCCCACAATGATGATGCCGGAGATTGCATTCGTAACAGACATTAGTGGTGTATGCAGTGCGTGAGTTACGTTCCATACAACGTAGTAACCAACAACACATGCCAATACGAATACCGTAAAGTGAGAAAGGAACTCTGCTGGTGCGTAGTTTGCGATCCAACCGAACGCTGCAATACCTGCTGCCATCAGGCCGTATTTCTTGGCTGGAGAAGAAGGCTCTTCTTTCACCTCTGCAGGTGTTGCAACTTCTGGAGCTGGCTGCTGGGGCTGAGCTGATACCTTGATCGGTGGCGCAGGCCAGGTAACTTCACCTTCTTTGATAACAGTTAGACCGCGCAGTACTTCGTCGTCAAAATTGATGTCGATATTGCCGTCTTTTTCTTTGCAAAGAAGCTTAAGCAAGTTAACCAGGTTTGTACCATACAATTGCGAAGATTGCGTAGGCAGACGACCAACCATGTCGGTGTAGCCAATGATCTTCACACCGTTTTCGGTAGTAATAACCTTATCAGCTTCGGTATAGGCACAGTTACCACCATTCGCCGCAGCAAGGTCAACGATCACGCTACCCGACTTCATTGAATCAACCATTTCTTTGGTGATCAATTTCGGTGCCGGACGTCCAGGGATCAGTGCGGTAGTAATGATAATATCAACATCTTTAGCTTGTTCAGCGTATAAACGCTCAGCGGCTTTGTTGAACTCATCAGACATTTCTTTCGCGTAACCATCACCAGTGCTGGTATCTTCTTTGAAATCAACTTCAAGGAATTCTGCACCCATTGACTCGACCTGCTCTTTTACTTCAGGACGAACATCGAAAGAACGTACAATCGCACCCAAGCTACCGGCAGCTCCGATAGCCGCTAGTCCAGCAACGCCAGCACCTGCAACCAGAACTTTAGCCGGTGGCACTTTACCTGCCGCAGTAATCTGCCCGGTAAAGAAACGACCAAACTGATGTGCCGATTCCACAACTGCGCGATAACCAGCGATGTTGGCCATTGAGCTTAGCGCATCAAGTGCCTGTGCTCGTGAAATACGTGGCACTGAGTCCATCGCCATTACGTTAATGTTCTTACCTGATAGTTTCTCAAGCAACTCAGGATTCTGAGCTGGCCAAATGAAACTGACAAGGCTTGCGCCTTCTTTAATCAAGTCAAATTCATCAACACCCGTTTCATCGTTTACCTGTGGCGCATTAACTTTCAGAATAAGATCTGACTGCCATACTTCCTCAACTGAAACGATAGTCGCACCCGCAGCTTCATAAGCCGCATTGTCGAAACTTGCGTGAATACCAGCGTTTTGCTCAATCGCAACGCTGAACCCCATTTTTAAAAGCTGCTCAACCGTTTTAGGTGTCGCAGCCACTCGCGTTTCGTTAGCGAGTATCTCTTTTGGCACACCAATCTGCATTATTATTCCCTGAACATTGGCAAAGAAGTTACGGCTTTGTATCCAACCCACAAAGTAAGATCAAGCACTTTGTAGGAATAATACAAAACTTTTCAACATATACGTTGCTATTTACAACGAATGTTACCTTCTAACAGAAATAAAAGAACGTTTATAACACCTGGACAGAGGTCAAACCACGAATAAAATTAACAAAATACGCACTAAAAGCTGCATAAATCGCCAACTCATTCAAGCTAAACCAATTAATCATCCAAAATAGCACTCTGAATATTGAGAATACCTGTTATAACACACCAGGAGCAGACATGTCGCAACGCCAAAATTGGCATATCTGAGACCTATCTATCCCTGATGAACCTTGCGCAAAATCAACTACTTTTCAGTAGATATACCTGCCAGATAAAAGCAAAAAATACCAGCGGCAGGTACTGGTATTTATTGATCCTACTTTTGCTGAAACATACTATCGCCAGTTTGCTCAATGAACATCTTGGCTTTGTTTAACATGAACGTTTCAGCATCTTGCTTTGAGGCAAGTAAATCTGAGCGAATAAATGTATGAGTCTTCATCTCTCCATCAATTTGCTTGCAAATTCGGCCGGCAATACGAAATTGCCCGCCTTCAGCGATAGGTTCTGGATAAATCAAATAACCTTCGTACTCTACCGGCTCAGTTTCAACGACGATGCTTTCTTTATCTAATCCAAACAATCTTGAGAAAAAACCCACTTAAATTATCTCCGTGGCTCATACACATCTAGGACCATAATGCCATATTCTCATAAACAAAAATTAAACCAAGATTAAAATATGGCAAAAAAGTTCAATAGAAACAACGAATTTTACAACATCCACGCAACAAGTCAGATAAGATAAATTAAAGAATAAAAAAACGCCGGCATAAGCCGGCGTTTTTTAATGTCCTTTTGTTCAGACTATCTGCTATCGATAAAGACCGATATCCTTTTGAAGGTGCGCAGGTAGATCCGAAACATTGTATTGCTTAGGGGTTTTAGAACCGCCAAACATAATGTCCAATGCGTGTGCAATCAATCCTTTGATGTTAACCGCATAGGCTTTTCTGTCCATTGCGGTAGGGGTTGCGATGGTATCAAAATTCATTGCCTGTGCCATGATTGCCTCTCTTTCGATTTATTTTTGAACTGAGGCAATCTTAACTGCTTATTTTCCCTTCCAAAAATGACAATATTTCCATGTCAACATTAGTTTTTCTTATGTGTTAACTTTCAGTTAAGAACACAAGTTTATCCTTATCTAAAGCTGCAACATTCATGCATAAATACCCGCAAAAAAGCCCTTCCATTGCTTGTTTGGCATAAGCTTGCATTTGCTGCAGTTTTTATATAACAATAACGCAACAAACCATAAGAAAATAAAATTTATGCTAAGCTTTTTATCACATAACTCATCCCTACTCCTTATATTTGCTGCAATATTTGGATTCATTTTTCCGGCAGCCTCAGCGGCTGTTTTTCCGTACCTGCCATACATTTTATTTTTCCTAATGCTTTTCACTCTACTTGGAATACAACAACGTTTACTGATCAAGCTACTCGCACAACGTTCGATCTGGCTGTATGCAGGATTCCATTCTATCTTTCTATTGCTAATTAGTAGCTCTGTCGCGACTCTTGCAGGAGCTAGCACGTCTCTAACACTTGCTATATCTGCTGTCGCTGCAACTGGCTCGCTATTTGCGACACCTGCGATAGCACGCTCCGTTGGCCTTGAGCCATTAAAGGCTATGGCGATGACGATTGCTTCAACACTATTAATGCCTATAGTACTCTACGCAACCCTGATGCTATTTCAGAACGATAGTGTTTCGCTAGATATACACAGCTACGTTCAACGCCTGGTGATATTCATTTTCGGACCAATGATCTTTTCTGCGGTTTGTTACCACGTCATCCCTCACAACCTGCTTCACCGTGTTCATGGCAAATTATCCCAAGTAACAATCCTATTAGTACTCGCCTTCCCCTTCGGCCTCATTGGCCCGTTTAGAGAGGTATTTAATCAATCATTTTCAACCGGCATTTTTTTCCTCACTATCGGGCTAGCAATTTGTGCCTTTTACTTTATTGTCGGTTATGTCGTTTATTATCGCCACGGTATCGATGAGGGTTTACTGGCTGCGATTACTTCAGCTAATCGCAATGTGCTGCTGACATTTACAGTTGCGGGCAGTTATCTCGGGCCTGACTTCATAGTATTGATGGGGGCAATACAACTACCCACCTACTGCCTGCCGATGTTGGTAAAGTGGATTAACCGTTATCTCAGCCAAGTTGCCATACACAAACCAGCCAAAAACTAAGCGATATTAACATCTAAATATATTAGAAAGCAGACCTTTAGCTGGTTACTAATCACCCATTTAACTGGCTGGTTCAAAGTTATGACCCAAAATCGACACTTTCTCTTGCATGTGCCAATTGATTTGCCTAAGATTTTTGCGAATTCTCAGGGCGGGGTGAAATTCCCCACCGGCGGTAGTTCAATCAGCATATTTGTGATTTGAAAAGCCCGCGAGCGCTTAACCGACATTCTTAAATGAATGTCAGCTAAGGTCAGCAGATCTGGTCCAATGTTTACCTGTAAACATAAATCCAGAGCCGACGGTTATAGTCCGGATGAAAGAGAATCGGTGATGGCATTTTGCCATAGCTTTTACAATGCAACGGTTAGTGCATATTGAGCATTAGCTTTGTTATATATTTCTGTAAAGCTATTTCAGCAGTGCTGAAACGCTGACTTTCCATGCCCTGATTCTGGTATCTTTTTATTTGGAGTATCTCTTACCATGAATCAGTCTCTACTATCCCCTTTTGGTACGCCTTTCGAGCGCGTTGAAGCAGGTCTTGATGCAATCCGCCATGGTCGCGGCGTCCTTGTTGTTGATGATGAAGATCGTGAAAATGAAGGCGATATCATTTTTTCAGCTGAAACACTAACGCCAGAACAAATGGCCATTATGATCCGTGAATGCTCAGGTATTGTTTGTCTTTGCCTGACTGAAGATCGTGTTGAACAGCTTGAACTACCAATGATGGTCGAAAATAACACTAGCGCAAACCAAACAGGTTTCACTGTTACCATCGAAGCAGCAAAAGGGGTAACAACAGGGGTATCTGCCGCTGATCGCGTTACGACAATCAAAGCAGCTATCGCAGACAATGCTAAGCCCGAAGATTTAAGCCATCCTGGTCATGTCTTCCCGCTAAAAGCAAACCCTGAGGGCGTTTTAGCTCGTCGTGGCCATACAGAAGCCACCGTTGACCTTATGCGTCTTTCCGGGTTAAAACCTTATGGTGTACTTTGTGAGCTTACAAACCCTGATGGCACAATGGCCCGTCTGCCAGAAGTAATTAAGTTTGGTAAGAAGTTCAATATGCCAGTACTTACAATAGAAGATTTAGCGGCCTATCGTTTGGCAAAGGAAGTTGCTAACTCTGGGAAGCCTGAAGCAATTACAGCTTAGTGTGTTAGGCATAATATCTAAAAGCCGCGATTGTACGCGGCTTTTTACTGATCAATACAGTGAGCATATTCAGTTGAGGTATATCCAAACACAAACTAAACCCCTGCAGCGGGTATGAAATAAATCAATACTGACCAAGCTGAAATCCAACCCGTTACCATGGCTACATCCATCCAGTCTCGACTCATATCTGCTCTCCACGATTATTTAACTGACAACCAATTTATCGTCATAGATTAAATAGTCTTTAGCTCTTTTTCACAATTTTCTATTAGTAAGCCGAATTATTTTTAACTTGCTCCCAAATACATACCTCTGCGGAATAAATAAAGAAACAGGCCGCCATTTATATGACACCCAACAGGGCGTGAGTACAATGTTTTGACGGCATTTCCGTAGATAAATATGTATTCTCATCACTGAAATAGCACTAACGATTTTATCACTCTTGTTCAGAGCCACGTTAATTCACATTATTAAGCGACGACTTGAGAGCACTCACATGGAATATACGAAATCAATGTTTCTTTCGGTGCCGCTAGCACCCCCATTTCTTTTGCGTAAACTGAAAATGCATCAGCCATTGTAACATTCAGCGCTTGCGGTTCTGAAACACAATCCAGCAGTGCACAGTAACCCTCTTTACCTGTTGCGGTATAGCCAGAAGAAACCGATGTATACACCGCCTCGTCTTCTACATCGATCCAACTCCCGGATTTTAATGTCTGTAGGTTCTCGATCCGGAAGCCGGGTGACGAGCTGCAGCGATAGGTAAATCTCAAATTAGATGTATAGGGAAAGCTGCCGCTTCCAGTCCCTTCAACACCATTGTCAATGGCATTGTTGATCGCCCCTTCCAATGCTTCCCTGACACGTTTACCTTTTACCTGATAGACCATGAGCTCAATCGCAAACGGTAACAATTTGCCGGCAATATCTGCAGAGGTGACAGGTCCCGGATTAAGAGAGGCCCTTACGCCACCTGCGTTATGAATGCCAAAATCAACGTCATGACCTAACTGGCGGCCTTTCCAGACAAAGCTATCAACCACCAGCGGCGCAATCTGGCTGCCACCTTGATGATCAGGGATCCGCACATGACGCAAAGGCTCAACCGCTTCAGCGATATGCTGAGTCTGTAGCTGGCGCACTTCGGGACGGTACTCGGTATTGAGGATATTTTCGATAATCGGATCTTTGGGGCACAAACGTACATTTGTTTGTGCCTTTAAATACTGCTTAACCGCATCATGGCTATTATCATCCAGGTGTTTACTTCGAGTCGCATCAACCGTAAATTGTCGTCCGAGCAATAACTGGTTCACTCCTGATGCGCTGGCCACACTGCCATCAGGGTTGAAATCAAGTTCAAGCTGCCCCAGCGCCAATGCATTACAACCAGCTTGAACCACACAGGTTCCATTAACCATTTTGGCATAAGAATCAGTGACACCGTAACCCACGTTGGAAAAATCACCCTGCATGGTATGTGTATGACCACCGATAATGGCCCCAACTCCATCAACCTGAGATGCCAACTCTAGATCTCGCTCATAGCCCAGATGGCTAAGCAATACAATTTTGTTAATTCCTTGCCGCTTAATTGCAGCAATGGTTTTCTTGGCCACACTGACAACATTCAAAAAGTGTGTGTCTGGATCTGGGTTGGCAATACCGGCCATATTTTCAATGGCTAAACCAAATACAGCGACGGGTTCACCCTTGATGTCTTTAACAATATAACGACCATGGTCGTTACTGTTATCGAATGCATGAACATTACTCTTAACACGAAGTGGATTAGGCTTGTTCTGATTTTCATTTTCTAGATCCCAGTTTGCAACCAATAAAGGGAAACTCACCTGATCCATGAAATCTGCGACAATACCATTACCCATATCAAGCTCATGGTTACCCAAGGCCATGGCTTCGACACCAATAGCATTGAGTAACTTAGCATTCGCTAAACCTTTATATAACGAGAAAAACAATGTCCCCTGAAAGCAATCGCCAGCATGTACAAACATAAACTCGCGCCCCTTCAGATGCGCCTGCATTCTGACATCCTTAACCGCTGACGACACGCGAGAAAAACCCCCACAACTAGCGTAGACCGATGTTTTCGTCTCTAGTACTGCTTCAGGCAAATTTAATGATATTGATGAAGGCTCAAAGTGTGAGTGTGTGTCATTGATATGGGCGATAGTTATTTTCGCCGAGCGGTGCATTGTCATACAGGCTTATTGCTCTCCATCGTTCAGAATGAGGCATATCATAATACATATGACTCAAATCACATAATTTCCTGATACATTATCTAGTGCAAACTCAGGCTGTGACATATAGCAAAATGAAAATTGCTTCAAACAGAAGTTTTTACTTGCTGAACTTTTCCCCACAAGACTATCGCAGTGCGGATCAGTCCAGTTCAGACGTATTATAGTTAGTAGATAATCACGACAGATTAATGACAGGGTCGTATCATGTTTAGCTACCTCCTACCTATATTCCTTGCTTGGCTAGTCGGCATTCTCGCACAGAAAACAGGACTTTGTATGGTAAGAGGCGTTCAGGAGCTACTCGCCAAGCGGCCTGGGTTTCTAGTTACAATCCTATGTTGCGGTTTTTGGTTTTGGCTCGTCACACCTGGAACTGTTGATGGCAATCTTAACCTCACCATGAATCGCCATTCTGTCAGTGCTCCGTTTGTATTCGGCGGCCTACTGTTCGGGTTCGGTGCTGCTATCAACAAAGGCTGCTCTATCTCTACAATCACGAAACTATCAAAAGGCCACTATCATATGTTGGCAACAGTTGTAGGTTGGCTTCTCGGCTGGTGCTTTCTTGCCTCATTACCCGTTAATTTTAACTATGTAGCGCTTGCCCCCATCGTAAGCCCATCGATTACCGTCACAGTAGTATTATTTGTTCTTATTGCATTAATTATGTTTCGTATCCCGCAACAAAGAAGGCCTATTTTATTGGGCATTATTTTATTCGGTGTCATTGCGAGTATTTTGACTTACCAGATACCGGAATGGTCGCCAAGCCAACTCCTAAAAGATATTTCGGCCGCCAGCATCCACGGAGAGACAGAAAAGTGGCCATCCTTTCAACGCTACTTAATTCTATTGGGCCTTGTTTTTGGTATGGGCATCAGTGCCAAAAAGCGAATTTCAGCCAACGAGTTTCAGCTTAGACCAGTTCAGATTATTACCCACTTAAGTGCCGGAATGATCATGGGCATTGGTGCTTCTTTAGCACTAGGCGGTAATGATTCACAATTATTGATCGCCCTACCTTCTTTTTCACCGGCAGGTGCAATTGCAATACTGTGCATGATATTGGGGATCATCGGTGGGATTCTACTTAGAAAAGTTATTCATCATTTTACTGACAAAACCACTAGCATTGGCCAGTAATGTCAATTTGGATGAGTAATTGTTCAGGTAATTGCGCAGGAAAAACCAAAGACTTATGTTAATCGGTATAAATTGCCACCAGCGGTTTAAGGCTAGTGACAAGAATTCATGTATCCAATAACTACACTCAATATGAATTCAGCGTTTCAAAAAGGCATTTATTGGTAGCGACCATGACGCTGTAGGAATTCAATTTTGTAGCCATCCGGATCTTGTACAAAAAAGAATTTTGCAAGTAACTGCCCTTCACGGAAAAACTCTTTAACATCGGCAGGTTCAAACCCCAGGCCTGTCAGTTTCTCATGCTCAGCTTCCAAGTTATCGACAGCGACCGCAATATGACCATAGCCAGAACCGTGGCTATATGACTCTTCAGTACCTTCATTCCAAGTCAGCTCTAACTCCATGTCATTTTCTTCATTGCGAAGATAAACAAGGCTGAAGCCTTCAAAATCTAATCGCTCTGCTATATCAAGATCGAGCGCCTGTTTGTAAAATTCCAATGACTTATCTAGGTCCTGCACCCGAATCATTGAATGGATTATCTTAGCCATCTGACATCTCCAGTCATATAAAAATCTTTATCGCTCAGACCAAAACAATTGAAGAAAACATCAAAGGTCGGTTGAGCTTAGTTTTCCGGACTATATCAACCACTTTGAACAACAACAAGCTTTCTATAGCAATTGGCTATTGTGTGTTTAAAATCAATGAGTTCTTATTAATCTGTGACCTTGACACGCACATACTCAAGAAAGGTGCTGTACTCTAATTACTAGAGGTGAACTATGCAGCTAAAGCGAATTGAAGTTTCTGGATTCAGGGGAATTAAGCGCCTATCGCTAACCTTTGATGAGTTAACCGTCCTCATTGGTGAAAACGCATGGGGTAAGTCCTCCTTGCTTGATGCGTTAAGTATTGCGCTTTCTCCCGATACCAAGTTCTATAATTTTAAGTTTTCTGATTTTCATGTCGACTACACCGCCGGTCATAAAAAGATGACGCAGTTGCAAATCGTACTTCACTGGAAAGAGGATTACGCAGGCGAATATAAGTCACGTAAATACAAAGGCTTTGCTCCGCTATGGATTGAGGGTAATGATGGTCTCAAACACCTATATTACCAGCTCGATAGTATCGTAAAAGAAGACAAAATCATCAGTCACCGTGCTTTTTTGAACAATGATGGCCACCTGATTGATTGCCCTGACAGCGATAAGCTTGCCCGTCAATTGATGGTCTTGCACCCTATCGTAAGAATTCGCGATGCACGCCGATTACATAATGAACCACTTAACAGTAATGGCAACGGGAATGGTCATAGCGACAAAGATAAAGATAAAGACAACAGCGAAAATGCACGCATTCAGCGCAGGCTAGAAAACACTTGCGAACGCCTAATGACCCGACCAGGTCATGTTAGCTCTGAAGAAATCAAAAGCAGTATTAATGCCTTAAGAGTCTTGGTCGATCACTATTTTGCCTTCACACCGCATAGCCGTTCAGAGCACTTTAACCGTGCTCACTTCCCTGCAAAAGCACAGTATGCCGTCAACCCTTTGGAGCAACTCACTCAGCCCCAAATGACCAAGCAAGGTCGACTCGTACTGATGGGCTTGCTCAATGCTTTTATCCGAGCACGTGGCCCAGTGGAATTAAGGCGCATCTCTCGTCCTATCATGATCCTAGAAGACCCTGAAGGTCGTCTTCACCCAACCATATTGCAGCAAGCATGGTCGTTTATGATGAACATGCCCATGCAAAAAATCTTAACGACCAACAGCCCGGATCTGACCTCTGTCGTGCCATTGCATACGATCAAAAAGTTAATTCGTGAGCCAGACCGAACTCATGTATATTCAGTTTTACCTAATAGATTAAGTCGAGATGAAGAAAGGCGCGTAACTTTCCATGTTAGAGTGCATCGCCCTAATGCACTTTTTGCCCGCGCATGGTTATTAGTCGAAGGTGAAACCGAGGTGTGGTTGTTTAATGAGTTTGCCCGTATCTGCGGTTATAACCTCGCAGCAGAAGGCGTACAGATCATTGAATTTGCTCAAAGCGGCTTAAAACCGCTTATTAAAGTAGCCAGAAGTTTAGGAATTGAGTGGCATCTTGTCGCTGATGGCGATATGGCGGGTAAAAAATATGCCGATACCGTGCGTCATTTATTGGGTGCAGATGCCGAGCGCCACCGCTTAACCGTGCTCCCTAATCGGGATATCGAGCACTTTCTATATCACAATGGTTATGAGCCTTTATTCCGCCACCTAGCCAATATTCCACATGATACCCCAGTGCCGCCAAAAAAAATTATTGTGAGGGCACTTAAACATCATGCAAAACCTGATGTTGCGCTGGCAATGGTCGAATATACCGATGAAGAAAATATTGAAGAAATACCATTGCTGCTTCGCTGGATTCTGAAGCGCATTGTTGCGATGTCACGAGGGGTCAGTTGAAATAACCAAGCGACTCCACGACCACAATTAATAAATATATTATGAAGGTCACATTTTCACAATAAATGTCAAAATTCTGGCACCTTAGCTTTGTCGCCTACAGGTAATTAGATAAAATTATAAAATAACTATTAAAAGCAACGCTTATAATCTAACAAGCCTGAAAGGAAGTATTTTGATAAACGAACTTCTTCATGCTCACAGAGCTTTCAACAAGATCCTGAGGATGCTCGCCTTGGGACAAAAGAAAGAGGAAATGCTGGAACAGCTAATTGACGTTACCGAGAACATTTATAATGATCGCCTAACATCAATTTTGCTACTCAACCCCCAAACAAACACATTGCACTGTGCTTGTGCGCCAAGTTTGCCTGAATTTTATAATAAGGCCCTTGAAGGAGTGCCTATTGGTCCCACTACTGGGTCATGCGGTGCCGCTGCATACCATAAGCAAAAAGTCATCACGGAAAATATCAATGACCACCACAACTGGGCATCATTTAAACCTTTAACCTTGAGGGCAAACCTTGCATCCTGTTGGTCTGTTCCTATCCTATCCTCGAAGAATAAAGTGTTAGGTACTTTTGCCACTTATAGCCGAGAGCCAGCAAGACCAACCCCCTTCGAGCTGGAAATTTTAGAAATGGCCGCTTCTGTCTGTGCAGTTACTCTTGAGAAGTACGAGATCGAAGAAGAGTTAATGCAATCTGCCACCTATGATTTTCTGACTAATGCCTACAACCGCCGCGCTTTTTGTCAAAAGACACAACAAGAACTTGATGACTATAACAAGCATGATGGCTTTATTGCTTTGTTCTATATCGATATCAATGATTTTAAAGTGATTAACGACCAATATGGCCATGCTATTGGTGATCTTGTATTAATTGAAACAGCGAAGCGGTTAAATCAACTAAGCCAGAAAAACGATATTGTTGGTCGCATGGGAGGTGATGAGTTCGTTCTTCTCTCAACGTTCAACAACGAAGAAGAGTTTAGTCAGCTATACCAGCTACTACTCAACGATATCGGAAACGAGCGTTTCATTGAGAATGTCGTCTGTTCAGCATCTATTGGATATACCTTAGTTAAACGATGTGAAGCTGATGAGCATGATATTCAATCACTTCTCAGTCATGCAGATTCTGAAATGTACAAAGTTAAGCAAAAGTTTAAACACAAACTGACGTGTTAATAATATACCCAAGCAGCCTCACTCTGAAGCCTGCTTCTTGAGGTCGCTTGAGTATAATCCGCTAATGGGGGGGACTACTTCTCATCCTGCTTTTCAAAAAACAAGGTCAATGTACCGACAGTAAAACCCCACTTTGTCATTTTTGCGATATTGAATACCCGGAGAGCATCTTGCCTGTACATCCAATCATCGAGGCTAATATCATATGTGCTGCCATCGACCGGGACACGCAATACATATTGCCAATTAAGCGCCTTACCAACAGCCTTACCGGTCGCCAATCCTATAACATCATCTGCCCGCCCCGAGAAATTCCCATCATTATCACGAGTAATCACCCAGGTGCGCTGCTGCTTTTCACCATCGTCGAAAATAAAATCTTCGTCAAGCGTTAGCATATTGTCTTGAACACGTCCTTTAATAATCACTTCAAACCGCCGGGTCTGCTTACCGCTCCTGTCTTGCAGCATCCCCCACGCCTTTACGGTGCCATCAAAATAACCGAACAAATCAAAATTCGGCGACGATCCCTTATATTCATCAATCGAAGTAGAACATCCGGGCAACAGTAGTACAACTATCAGCGAAGCCAACCGTTTCAACATTAACAACATAGACATTACCTACTCGTTGAGTCTCGATCACTGTACCTACCGCACAGCATTAAAGAGCCATGCTTATACTTTGCCAATAAGCTGTCGTCGTATATCCGGATAAGAGGTATCAGGTGAAAGCCAAATATATAGGAATGACATCGACATCTCCTTATCTGGCAGTACCCCGATTTGCTGGTTACCCCAGTAAAAAATACCGCCGTCACGGTTTACTACAAAGATCAATCGATCGCCTTTTTGCACATCCGGCCAAATACCAGCCAAACGGTTCAGCCACTGCTGGCGCTTTACCTTAGGGATACCAAGGTGCTTCCATTGTTCATCTGTCGCCTCCAAGAGATCCTCTTTATCGATATTACGTTGATACTTAATGACCAATGCGAGGTCTTCGCTATCAGGTCGATAATCACCTGATGGCGTTCTTAACTCAGAATCATAAATAACCCAAGGCCCCCACGTCAGCCGAGCATCGCCAACAGCCGGCCAACTCTGCCATGGAGTCGCCGCATTAACGTTAACAGCAAGCAAGAGTATTGAGATTAACAACAGCATTACAGTCTTCATACACCCTCCAGATTCTGTCTGCTGCATTTGTTGAGCAGTACTAACGCCAAAGCTGAGAAACATAGCCAACAAACCAAGATACAGGCTGCAGTTATTTCAATGCCTAACGGCCACATCACGGCACCGAGTCGGTAACCGGCAAAGTAACTCATCATTCCGCCGACGCCACCAAGCAATATAATAAGATACGGTGAATTAGCCATTATAGTTTGCCGCATAATCCAGATAAACGATCCGAACCCTACCCACAGCAATGCTAACCAAAGTGGGAAAAACAGAGCGTTGAATTCATATATACCCAGCCAACTAAGCATGGCATCCATCAATACCCCAGAGACTCCAAGCATCAAACCAAATCGCCAAGCTCCTCTGTATACCCACCAGCTACAAAGAAGTAAGAGCACAAGCAACCACACGAACTGGCTTTGGCCTATCACGGCAAGGGCCCAATAAACATTAAAAATCAAACCGACAATGAGTAACTGGCGAATAGGCATAAATATCTCCAACACTTGCTGTTGCTATTCTCGCCAACCCGAACGACTGGCTACAAGTTGCACCGTGCTAATACTTCTCTCTAAAAATCCCCCTTCGCAGTAGCAAAGGTAAAAACGCCACATACGGACAAACCTGCCATCAAATCCCTGTTCGGTTAGTTTCTCTACACTGTCATTGAAATTTTGATGCCAATCTGACAGCGTTTTGGCGTAGTCCATTCCAATGTCTTTAATATCGCGGATAACAAAATCACTGTTCTCGGTCATTTGATTGGCAACTGTGGTTATCGACGGCAGAAAGCCTCCCGGAAAAATATATTTTTGAATAAAATCGACCCCCTTACTGTAGCTGTCATACCTTTGGTCATTCATTGTTATCGCCTGTATTGCAAACAAACCTTCAGGTTTAAGCAACGACTGGCACTTTTTGATATAAGTTGTCAGAAACTCTTTACCCACCGCTTCTATCATTTCCACCGAGACAATCTTGTCATACTGTCCCGTGAGTTCACGGTAATCACTTAATAGCAATGTCACACGGTCAGACAATCCTTCTTGTTCAATTCGTTCTTTGGCCCACTGGTGCTGAGCATCCGATATCGTTGTTGTCGTGACTTTACAGCCATAGTACTTGGCCGCATGAATCGCTAGCGCTCCCCAGCCTGTACCGATTTCTAACAAATGGTCTGACTCTGACAGATTCAACTTACGACATAATCTATCCATTTTGTTGATTTGTGCCTGAAAGAGCTCTTGATGCTCCGAGTCATAAATGGCAGCCGAATAAAGCATGTTTTGGTCTAAAAAGGTACGGTAGAAATCATTTCCCAGATCATAATGAGCCAGAATATTTTGCTTGGCGGAGTCCTTACTGTTTCGTCGGGCGCGGTGCAGCCACTTATCTTTCAGAACACTTAACCAACTCATTTTCGCTTCAAGACGCTCAAGCACAGCAAGGTTTTTGGCAATTACCCTCACAACTTGAGTCATATCCGGAGAATCCCACCAACCATCAATATAGGCCTCACCTGCTGCGATGCTTCCCCCCGTCAATAACCGCTTATAAAATGCAGGGTTATTAACAATAAGCTGCGCCTGACAACTTGCATGCCGATCCCCAAACAAGTAGGTTTCGCCACGGTGCTCAACTAACGTGAGACCGGCTCCTTCTAGTTGCCCGAGAGCTTTGAACACCACTTTCCTCGCAATATTCTCTGTTCCCGTCATCACTAGCTCAGAACGACTAACTTCACTCTTAAACATCATGTAACCCTCGCTCGTTATTCCATTTATTGTTTTGACGGTAATTGTGGTTTTGTCGTCGAATGGCCGTAAAAAGGAGCCCCCTTTAGCCACAGACGCAGTGCCTGCCAATATATTCCAATAACTATTTTTACGGATTGGATCGGTGTGCTTGCGATGAGTTGCCAAAGTACTTTTGTTGTAAACGGTTTTCGCTTCATTATCATCGTGGCATCCATGACGTTCAGGTTGCCCTCTGACGAACGGATATCCAAATGAACAACTAGCTGGCTTTCTGGAGCCCTGAGCCGCCACTGATACTGCTGGCTCATCGGATTAAAGGGCGACACATGAAAAGCCTTCTGTAGCTTGCTACTTGAATGAGCAGGAACAACATAATAGTGCCTCTCATTCCAAGGCGTATTGCTAACTTCAGCGAGTACCCAACGCCAATTGTCATGCTCGTCGTAGAGGTAGTAAATATTGAGAGGACTGAAATAGAGCCCAGCATAACGAAGCTGGCATAGCAGCATCACTCTTCCTTGAACTCTCTCACCCGTCAGGCTTTCAACCTTATCAATCACTGCCGTCTTTAATGACTGAATGTCATCTTCACTACCTTGCCGATCCAAACGCCCCTCTCTCAGAAAATCAGCACAGCAGAAGCGGGCAAAATTCATAACCTGTTTACCAAACCCTCTGACGGAATCTTGCAAGTAATCAAATTCATCAAGATCAATCAACGGCATAAACATTGGATAACTAAAGCTATGTTTTACCGGTGAAAAGCGACGGTGTCTGACGGTACCAACGAAAATGCCACTATTCATAGCCTTACTCCTCACCCTGATAGGCAACACTTTCCTTGGCTCTATCTTTCGCGCCGCCAATCGCTAACCGAGAAATTCCATCTACAACATCAAGCGCGCTATGAACACCGTCTTCGTGAAAGCCGTTATACCAATAAGCGCCGCAGTACCAGGTATTTTGAACGCCATTAATATCGCCTCTCGCCTGTTGTGCCAACATGCTCGAAGTCGTAAATACTGGGTGTGAATAATTAAAACGCTGAATAATTCTTTTTTCTTCGATCTGTTCTGTTTGATTAAGAGTCACGCAAAATGTTTCGGGGGCAGAAATACCCTGCAAAATATTCATGTTATAGGTCAGGCTGGCTAGCTTATTGTCACGGTGTTTACCATCCTCGACATTTGGGCCTAGATGATAATTCCAGGCCGCCCACGCAGCTCGCGATTGAGGAAGCATCTTGGTATCGGTATGCAGCACAACTTCATTATTTTGATACTCCATCGCACTTAGGATCCGTTGCTCATCTACCGAGGCATCAGCTAACATCGACAGAGCCTGATCACTATGGCTGGCAAAAATTACATGATCGTAAGTTTCACTGCTATTAGCCGTCTCGATCCGAATCTTCCCGCCTTGACGAACAACCTTGCCAACTGGTTGGTTCAATCGTATTTTGTTCTTAAACGGGACAATCAATTTCTTTACATACTCTCTCGATCCTCCCGGAATGACATACCACTGCGGTCGATTAACCACCTCGAGGAGGCCATGGTTACGGAAAAATCGGATAAAGAACGGCAACGGGAACGAGCGCATGTCTGACAATGTCGAAGACCAAATCGCAGCTCCCATCGGCAATATGTAGTTCTCCGAGAAGTAACGACTAAAATTATGACTATGAAGAAATTCGCCTAGTGTCCTGCTTGTTTCCTCAGTTAAATCGAGAGTGGTTGCCAATTTATTAAACCGAAGGATTTCATATATGAAATACAAAAACTTTGGATTAAGCGCATTTCGCTTCTGGGCAAACATTGACGACAAGCTATGTCCATTATACTCAAGACCATTTGTTTCATTGTGAATACTAAAACTCATCTCAGTTGGTTCACCGGCTATACCCACTTCAGATAACAGGCGCTCAAACCTTGGGTAGGTGCGATCATTAAAAACAATAAACCCTGTGTCGATGGCATAGTTGCCACTTGCCACAGAAACATCAACTGTCGCAGTATGCCCGCCAATATAATCATTAGCTTCGTAAACAGAGATATCATGCTCTCGATGCAGATACCATGCGCACGTTAACCCTGAAATTCCAGTACCGATAATGGCTATTTTCATCATTGCTTTCCTGTCATTCGTTTGATCACTGCCAGCTGTATTCGAAGCGGCAATAGCGCAAGCGTTTTAAGTAATAGACTGAACTTATGTGGAAAATGAATTTCTGTCTTTCCGGCAGCAACCCCCGTTCTGATAGCCGACGATGCAAATTGAGGCGTTACCAACATAGGCATAGCGAAATCATTTTTATCCGTCAGTGGTGTTTTGACAAAGCCGGGGCTGACCAGGGTCACCTTGACACCTTGATGAGCAAGATCAATCGCGAGTGTATTGGCAATATAAGCAACAGCGGCCTTTGAGGCGCCATAGGCCTCAGCCCGAGGCAATGGAATATATGATGCTGTTGAGCCAACAATCACCAAATGGGTTGCGGCACAAAAATGGTGCTGCAAAGCTTGAATACAGTTAAGTAATCCATACACATTAACATCAAAGACGCGTTTAAATAACGCAACATCAATCAGGCCATCTTCAATATATTCACAGGTGCCAGCGTTCAAGATAATAAGATCCGGAATTTGTGGCAAAGACGATATGGCTTGTGTTACGTCATCTAAATTAGTCACACTAAATTTAACAGAATGAATATTATTACTACGGTCACACAGTTTATTTAACCGCTCTTCGGACTGACCACAAGCAAATACATACCAGCCATCTTCAGCATAATCGATGGCAAGTTGCTCACCAATTCCGGAACTCGCACCAGTTATTAATACATGCCTCATAACTACAAACTCACTTTTATCCGACGGATAACAGAACCAAGAACAGGCACACCTTCATATATCATCTCACCCATGTCGAAGTAATCCCGATGAGATATCACGCAGTTTTCTTTGTATTCAAGGCGCGAACACCCTTTCACTGAACGAGGTTCACCGCTTGCAATACGAGGATGACTAAATGTCATGGTCCACTGGATATAGGCTTTATCTTTATCTGTTAATGTGTCGTGCACTTCAAAAGTACACTCATTAACCGTTCTGAATAACCGAATAAAATAGTTATGCAAATTACGCCACCCAATCACCTTGTGTGCGGGATCTTCAAATATCACATCAGCATGATATAGGTTCTCAAGTTCAGACAGATTATGCTTGGTAAGTTGAGTATATGTTTCGACAAATTTAGTTGTCAAACCCCCTGACTGCTCAGCCATATAGCACTCCTCAAGATAATAAATTTTATGTCTAACCGGTTTTGGTTACAGATTATTATTCATAAAAGATTTAGCCTGCTTGAATACGTCTATGGCCCTGAGACGTGCACTCTTATGCTCAACAATCGGTCTGGGATAATTAAGACTTTCGGCCTGATTCCATAAAAAAGGCTGATGAATATATTTATCAGGCACATCTTTTAATTCATGTACCCAAGTACGAATAAAGCTACCATCTGGATCAAAACGCTCTCCCTGGATCGTCGGATTAAACACCCTGAAATAGGGTTGCGCATCAGTTCCTGTCGATGCCGCCCATTGCCAACCTCCATTATTAGAAGCCAAATCACCATCAATTAACTGTGACATAAACCACTGCTCCCCAAACTGCCAATGAATAAGCAGGTCTTTAGTTAGAAAGCTAGCGGTTATCATCCTCAATCTATTGTGCATCCAACCCGTTTCTTTTAACTGCCGCATAGCCGCATCGACAATCGGGTAACCAGTCATTCCTTGCTGCCAAGCTTTTAGCATAGAATCTGACTGCTGCCATACCACATGACGAGTCCAGTTTTGAAAAGGCTGTTCACGGGAGAGTTTGGGCCAGGCCATAATCAAATGACGGTAAAACTCTCGCCAAATTATCTCGTTTAACCAACAAAAGGCACCGTTTTCAGGCTCATCAAAACACAGAGGGAACTCTGCCAGAAGAGCCGCCATACACTGTCGCGGTGACAACGCACCGATACTCAAATACGGCGACAAACAACTGGTACCATCGACAGCTGGTATATCCCTTTTCTGGTGATAAACCGCGACTTTTTCTTCACAAAATGTACGGAGCCGCTGCGTGATAGCTTCCTCATCGACAGGCCAGCGAACACTATCACAAGCCGGATAAGTAAACTGATTGCAAGATTTTGAAAATACAGTATCCAGTGACTCGCTTCGGTTCAATTTGGCAGGAATCGCCATTACCTTTGGCATTTCCATACGATAGATGTTTAACCACTCACGCCGAAATGGAGTGAACACCTTGAAAGGTTCTTCCTTCCTAGTGAGCACCTTACCCGGTGCAAGAATGCACTCATCGTCGAATGCACTGAATTCAATTTTATGCTTTTTAAGAAGCTGCGCTGTTAAACTATCACGCTGACGCTCATTCCACTCATATTGCTTATTACAAAATACATGTTTGATATTATGTAACCTTACCAGTTCGAGAATAGCCTGAGGCGTTTGTTCATAGTCCGCAACTTCAACAACCGTCAGTGGAATATTTAGCTTAGCCAGTTGCTGCCGGAGCACCACGAGGCGACGGTGAATCAAATCAATCTTAATCGGTGCGACATGATGCTCATGCCACTGCATGGGGGTTGAAACAAAGACGGCAAGCACACTGTTACAGTGACGGCTAGATGCTATTAAAGCGGTATTATCAACCACTCTTAAATCTGAACGAAACCACATTAAACCTACATTCTTAGGTACACCTTTGGCTTCAACAGAATCGTTCGCTGTTTCTTTACAGACGCCACCCATTGTCCATACCTCCAATTTATATATCTATAAAGAGTAATTCTGAAAAATGATTTGAATATGGTCGTTTTGAAAGCTGTAGATCTGGCTACTAACTCTCAGCTAGCAAGTCATGATGGATCGTGCTTGCACTACCAACTAACTCATAATCACAATGCGTATTCG
>Ga0209379_10000898_pt1 | contig 21325 bp, 19 predicted proteins | sample tdDd001_FD_187124 | JGI IMG/M metagenome (GOLD analysis project Ga0209379, IMG submission 187124) | Marine sediment microbial communities from the Atlantic coast under amendment with organic carbon and nitrate - tdDd00.1 (SPAdes)... | ecosystem: Environmental > Aquatic > Marine > Coastal >...
GGCGAGCTGGCTGTATTTATCCGCTTTCAAAAATGTAATTTGAAGTGCAGCTATTGTGATACGGCTTGGGCCTGTACTGATGATGCCGAATACGAAGAAATGGATTGCGAAGCCATTACAAAGTATATTGCATCTACAGGTGTGAAGAATGTCACATTAACGGGTGGGGAGCCGTTGCTTCAAGAAAACCTGTCTATACTCATCACTGAAATCGCTAAGAGCGGTGATATGCATATAGAAGTAGAAACAAACGGAAGTCAGTCTCTCCTATATATGAGCCGTATGATTGCAAGACCATCTTTCACAATGGACTATAAATTGCCTTCATCAGGTATGGAAACTTTTATGGATATTGAAAACTTTGAAGTTCTTACAAAAGCGGACAGCGTGAAGTTTGTTTGTGGAAGCATTGAAGATTTAGACAAAGCAAGAACTCTTATAAAAAAACATGGACTTTTGACAAATACAAATGTGTATTTCAGTCCAGTTCATTCAACTTTATCGGCGGAAAAAATCGTGGAATATATGATCAAACATAATCTGAATGGTATTCGCCTTCAGTTGCAGCTTCATAAATTTATTTGGAATCCAGAAATGAGAGGTGTTTAATATGGAAAATGTGGTGAATCATAATAAGGCAATCGTGGTATTTAGTGGTGGACAAGACAGTACAACGTGCTTATACTGGGCCAAAGAGAAATTTGGAGAAGTGATAGCAGTTACGTTTGACTATAACCAGCGTCATGTACAAGAACTTGATTGTGCAAAAGCGATTTGTAAAGCTGAAGGCATAGAGCATCATATACTAGATATGAGTCTACTGGGTCAATTGGCGCCAAATTCACTCACACGTGTTGACATTGAAGTGGAAAAAGAAGCGCCTGAGGACGGACTTCCAAATTCATTTGTAGATGGTCGTAATCTACTATTTATGTCATTTGCAGGCGTTTTAGTCAAGCAAAAAGGTGCAAATCATATCGTAACAGGTGTTTCACAGTCAGATTTTAGCGGTTACCCAGATTGTCGTGACGAGTTTATCAAGTCATTGAATGTAACGTTAAATCTTTCTATGGATTATACATTCATCATCCACACGCCGCTTATGTGGATTGATAAAGCGGATACATGGAAATTGTCAGATGACCTGGGTGTTCTTGATCTTGTTCGTGAAAAGACACTAACGTGTTATAACGGAGTTATAGGAGATGGCTGTGGTGAATGTCCAGCTTGTACCCTTCGTAATAATGGTTATAAGACGTTTTTAGAGCGTTACAAGAAGTAATCAACACCTTAAATTGATAAGAATATAAATAATCAACCTCACTTTTTTCAGTGTGGAACTTGTTCAATTCACAACAAGTTTTACTGTAAGGAGTGGGGTTGTTTTGTTTTAAACCCGGATTGTTCATGAAAATCCGGGTTAAATGATATAATAGGACAATGTTATTTTACACACTAAAAGGAGGTCTGTTATGTCTATAGAAACACTGAAAAAATGGATTGATACAAGTCAGAAAATTGTATTCTTTGGAGGTGCAGGGACGTCCACAGAAAGTCATATTCCCGACTTTAGAACAGCAGCCGGACTCTATAATAAACATGAGAGCAAATATCCTTATCCACCTGAAACTATGTTGAGCCATACCTTTTATAAAAATCGTCCAGAAATCTTTTTTGAGTATTATAAAGAAAATTTATTATTCCCAGAGGCTGAACCAAATCGTGCCCACATTGCGCTTGCAGAGCTTGAAAAACAAGGTAAGCTCTCAGCTGTGATCACTCAAAATATTGATGGACTTCATCAAATGGCAGGGCATAAAAAGGTTATTGAACTTCACGGAAGTGTACATAAGAATTATTGTGAAAACTGTAAGACGCGGTATTCACTATCGGAAATACTTGAACTTCCCGGTCAAGTGCCAACTTGTAGCATCTGTGGTGGTAATGTTCGTCCTGATGTCGTCCTATACGAAGAAGGATTAAAAACACAAGTTCTCGAATCTGCAATTCAAGCGTTAACAACAGCAGATATGCTTATTATAGGAGGCACATCGCTTATTGTTTATCCTGCAGCGGGCCTTATTCGCTACTTTAGAGGAGAAAAGCTTGTGCTTATAAACCGAGATGCCACGCAAATGGATGAAAAAGCCGACTTGGTATTCAGAGAGCCTATAGGAGAGGTGCTTCATGCAGCAGTCTTTGGTGACTAAAACAATAGAAGATCTTCCTAAAAGGCATGTTCATTATCCGAGAGGGGCTTTTCCAGTATTTTATGATGATGACGGGAAAGGCGCACTCTGTGCATGTATGAGATCTGCTGTCGAAAATTACCTTAAACTAAGAAAACAAGCCCATCCTGATGAGATCAAGCTCGATGTATGGAATTTTCCGGAGACGTTTATAGAAAGTTTGAAAAATGACTTTGCTACTGATTCTATTACCGAAATTGAGGACTGGTATGCTTTAATGCCCTTTGAAGAAAATTTATGCCATCGGTGTCATAAAAAAAAGCCGAAAACCAAATTTTGTCCTGAGTCTGAGGGCACTGTATTCAGGCAGAATTATGGATGGTATCTCGACATGAAGCACTATGAATACGGGGTTGTACCAAGAGTTCTACGGTATTTGAAGGATATACAAAGTGATCAGATTAAAAAACTCATAGACTATAAATATATTAGTCTTAAAGAAGATTTAATGTATGACTCAGCTATTGAAAATCTGCCTGTAGAAAGTGTTGAATTGTGGCTTTCTGATCATGATGAAATATGGGAGTCTGGGGCACCACGAATATGGGATCCGCAATTTCCATATAATTTTACCGAAAGCCTTAAAAGAGAATTGACCCGGAAAAATTCTGCGATTAGACGTTTTATCGAAGATTCTGTCCGTGCGGATTTCGATTATCAACCTCTGATTGGAAAGTGGAAGTCAGAGCAAAAGCTTTATGAGATCATTAAGAAAATAGTTCCAAAAGCTAAAATTAAAAGACACTTTAGACCACGCATATTAGAACATCTTGAACTTGATATATATCTTCCAGATTATAATATTGGAATCGAGTATCAGGGGATTCAACATTATGAGCCGGTGGCACACTGGGGTGGTAAGACTGGACTTAGAAAGGTTCAAGAGCGAGATGCTCGGAAGAAAGAACTTTGTGAAGTCGCTGATATTATCATAATCTATTTTTACCATTATGAAGTGTTGACACCAGAACTCATTTACCGAAAAATTAAACCTCACATTGCAGAGGCCACAATAAAAAGATGACATGTTCAAACAATGGAATATGTCATCTTTTTATTGGTTTAGGAGATCAAATTTATCCATTCGAATGAATGAAAAACAATAGGGTAATAAATACACGGAGGTGTTTTATTATGAATATTGGAATCGTTGGACTTGGAAAAATGGGATATCAACTTGCGCTGAATATGAGAGATAACCATATTGACATAGTGGCGTATAACAGAAGCCATGGAAAAGTGGACAAAATTCAAAAAGAAGGCGTGAATGTGGCCTATACCTTAGAAGAGCTTACTGCTGCACTTAAACCACCGCGAGTTATTTGGCTGATGGTGCCAGCTGGGGACGCTGTTGATGATGTCATCACAGAATTAATGCCACTTCTGGATCAAGACGATTTGATCGTGGATGGCGGGAATAGCAATTACAAAAATACCTTGAGTCGTGGTGAAAGGCTGAAGACGCATAATATCCGGTTTATGGATGTCGGAACAAGTGGAGGAACAACTGGGGCGAGAAATGGTGCGTGTATGATGATCGGTTCATCGATCAAGGACTTTGTATTGCTTGAAGCTGTATTCAAAGCAATTTGTGTGGACGATGGATATTCACACGTTGGACCAGTGGGATCTGGACACTACGTCAAAATGGTTCACAACGGTGTTGAGTACGCCATGATGCAAGCAATCGGTGAAGGCTTTGAAATTCTTGAAGCTGGTCCTTATGATGTTGACCATGAAGCTGTGGCAAAAGTATGGAACAATGGTTCCATTATAGAGAGTTTTTTAATGGGACTCACTCAAAATGCATTCAGTAAAGATGCAAAACTTGAAGACATCATTGGGAAAGTTGATTCATCTGGTGAAGGATTATGGACGCTTCAAGAGGCGCTTGATCTTAATGTTCCAGTTCCAGCAATAGCTGACTCAATTTTTGCAAGATACAGATCACACCAAGACAATACTTTTTCAAATAGACTTCTTGCAGCTTTGAGGAATGAATTTGGGGGTCATGCGGTTGAAAAGTCAAAGTGATCAAAAAACCATAGTCATATTTGGAGGCACTGGTGACCTTGCTATGCGAAAATTACTACCAGGGCTATATAATATTGCTTATCACAGTGCAGGAGTATTTGACATGAAAATTGTTGCTGTGGGACGTCATGATCACTCTCGAGAAAGCTACCAAAATATTGTTGAGGAAAGTATTAAGAAGTATTCGAGAGTGCCATTTGAAAAATCTTTTTGCAAAACGTTAAAAGAGAATCTGACGTATCATCAAATGGATATGAGTCAGGTTGGCGAGTATGGAGGATTGAGAAAGGCTCTTAATGATATTGATAATGATGGGAATCGGTTATACTACCTAGCGACATCAGCTCGTTTCTTTGACTTGATAACTGGATTTTTAGCTGAGAATAATATGCATGAAAGTCTGAGTGGTTGGCGACGCGTGGTTATTGAAAAACCCTTTGGATCTGATTTGAATACAGCCAAGGCGTTGAATCAATCTATTAAGAAGCGATTTGATGAGTCAAAAATATATAGAATTGATCATTATTTGGGTAAAGAGATGACTCAAAATATTTTGATGTTACGTGGCAAAAATGCCGTTTTTAATGCTGTGTGGAACAATAATTTTATTGATCATATTCAAATTACAGTCAGTGAAGATATGGGTGTAGAAAATAGAGCGGCTTACTATGATCATTCAGGCGCTATGCGAGATATGATTCAAAATCATCTCTTACAAATTGTAGCCCTTACAACCATGCGATTTTGCGATATTACAGACACGGAGGCCATTCGGGATGCAAAGGTTAATATATTCAAAGCTTTAAAGCCATACTCCCATGAAGCACTTCATAACAGCGTCATACTTGGGCAATATGAAGGTTATAAAACAATCCCTGGTATTACAGAAGAGTCCCCAACTGAAACTTTCGTTGCAATGAAGGTTGAAATCGATCTTCCTGAGTGGGAGGGAGTCCCGATCTATCTTAGAACAGGCAAGAAACTTGCAAAAAAAGAAGCTTACATGATGATTGAGTTTAAAAAAGGAAAACTGTGTCACGCTGAGGGTAATGAAAAGCCTAATCGATTGGTTTTGAAAATTCAACCAGAAGAAGGTGTGAGTTTTCATTTCAATGTAAAAGAACCCGGGAACACAATGCACGTGAATGAAGTGGAAATGGATTTTTGTCAGACTTGTCAAATGACATATAACTCCCCGGAAGCGTATGAAAGTCTTCTGTTAGATGCTATAGAAGGAGATCAATCACGATTTACTCGGTGGGACGAAGTAGAGAGTGCTTGGGAGTTTGTTGACCAAATCATAAAACACTGTGAGGACCGAGCACAGTGGCTAGAATCATATGAGGTAAATTCATGGGGACCTCAGTCGTCTAATAAACTTTTGGAAAATGACGGAAGGGCCTGGTGGTATATTAAGTGAGGATTATAGACATATCAATGACAATAGAAGCAAACATGCCTGTGTATAAAAACAAACCTGAAAAGAAGCCAGCTATTAAGGTTGAGAATGATTTTGATTCAGGAAGGACATATGAGTCAAAATTGAGCATGAATCTTCATACTGGGACACATCTAGATGCCCCTCTTCACATGTTTGAAAATGGAGATACGACAGAACATTACACTCTGGAACAGTTGGTTGGAAATGCTTTAGTTATTGATTTAAGTGGTATTGAAGATAGAGTCATAAAGAAAGAACATCTTAAACATATAAACATTGATGAAAATATTATTGTTCTTCTGAAAACAGCGAACTCTTATGTAGATTTTTTCGAATTTGATTTTGTCTATCTTTCGGGCGAAGCAGCCATGTATCTCGCAGGTAAAAATATTAAAGCTGTGGGAATTGATGGGCTTGGTATTGAAAGAGGCATTCCAGAACACCCTGCACATCAAGCGCTACTTAGTAGAAATATTCCCATTGTGGAAGGGCTGAGGCTGGGACACGTTGAAGCGGGATCATATAATTTTGTGGCGCTGCCATTAAAAATTAGCGGTGTTGAAGCGTCACCTGTTCGAGCGATTCTAACAGATATATATTGATTGAAGAGGCTCTCTGGATTATAATGGTCATACTAAACTCTGGAGGTTTCATATGGACATAAATGTGCTTCAAAAAATCGCAGATACACTGAATAGCAATAATATAAGTTGGGGTCTTGGAGCATCAAGTATGCTTTATTTTCATGGTTTAGTGAAGGAGCCAAACGATATAGATGTCATCGTCGATGAGGCCGATGCGCAAAGAGCTTCTGCATTATTATCAAAAATGGCCACATCTATTGAAACGGATGACGGCAAAGGGAAATATGCAACGAAGTATTTTTATGAAATGAAGATATTAGGACAAGCCGTTGATCTCATAGGTGGTTATCGCATTATGCGTGGTGACTGGATTTATGACTTTCCTGTTTTGAAGAAGATAGAATTGAAATCTGAATGCATTGGTGAGTCGAACATACCACTGACAGATATTGAAGATTGGTATGTGGCCTATCTTATAATGGGAGATCCTAAGAAGAGAACAGCGCTTATTGAATCTTACGTTGAAATTCAAAATGGATTTAAGAATATGGATCAATTAAGAAAAGCAGTTGATCAAATTCAAGAAAAAGCACCTTATGAAACTGAAATACTTGAACGAATTGGAACTTGGTTATAAGACTGCAAAAAAAGGCTCCGTATTTTATATACGGAGCCTTTGATATGAGTCATCATATATTTTGTTAATCGATATGCAAATATGGCCGATAATACTAAAAGGAGGCGAAAATGGACATACGATTTGAGACAGAAAGACTCGTTTTAAGAACATTAATGAAAGAGGATGCGCCAGCACTTCTTGACTATTTTTCACGAAACGCAGATTTTCTTGAGCCGTGGGAAGTAAAACGTGATGCATCATTTTATACATTAGAGAGTATGAATACTCTTGTTGAAGATGAAACTACAGCACTAAAGGCTGGTCACACCCTTCGCCTATGGATAACGCCAAAGCATAACACGAACCGAATTATTGGGAGTGTTGCTCTTTCAAATATAATCAGAGGCGCTTTTCAATCTTCATTTATTGGATATCGTCTGGATGAAAAAGAAATTAACAGAGGGATCATGGCAGAAGCCATCACTGAAATGGTGGAGATCGCTTTTGAAAAGTTGCATCTCCATAGAGTGGAAGCCAATATCATTCCAAGAAATAAAGCATCAATTAGGACTGTTGAAAAAGTAGGGTTTAAGTATGAAGGGATAAGTCCAAAATACTTGAAGATAAACGATGTTTGGGAGGATCATATCCATATGGTGATTCTAAATGAATCGTTGGAATAAGAGGTGTTAAATGCGTCGAATAATAACAGTACTGATTGTGGTAACTTTACTGGCTGGCTGCGGAGGCCTTCGCGGCGACTCAAGGTCATATAGAATGGAAAAAGAAACAAATTACTTAGTAGAACATAGTCTTCCAATAAATGTAGAGAATATTGATTCAACAGTTGATACTTTAGAAGGTCAAGTTAGATCGCAAAATATTATATTAGCTGGAGAAGTACCCGGCGTAAGCGGTAACTCTGAGCTTCAAAGACACTTTTTTGAGGCATTTAACGATGTGAGAAATATTGACTATTTAGTGGCTGAAATACCTTACTCGGCAGGCGAACTTTTAAATAGTTATTTTAGTGAACGAAATGAAGAGAGTTTGAACAAAGTGTTTGAAAATCTGATAGGACGTCCTTATGCTACGGAAGAAAACAGGTCGTTCTTTAGACAGCTTAAGCTATATTTGAAGAACCAGGGGGACAAAGTTAAAATCGTTGGTATCGATTACGAGTATGCTCCATCCTTGACGCTAGAGTATTTGGCCAGCGTGATGGAAGGTCATGATTTAGCGGAGTATCCTGTTGCAAAAGAGTTGGTTGACGCTAGGGATCGCGGTTTTTTTCAGGCTGACTACTTAAAAATAACGCTTCTGAAACTTCATGAAGAACTAAAGGCTGATCCAGTAAAAGGTGCTGATGTTTTTAAAAATGATTTTAAGTCAGTTACACATGTACTTGAGAATCTCGAAAAGTCTTATGAACAATCTGAAATTGACGTGGATGAACAATTTAGTCATACCAGAAGTGATCAACTGGTTAAAAACTTCCTTGCAGTGTATGATTTAGCGCCAGAAGCGGTTTATTTTGGTCAATTGGCAAACCCGGCGGTTATGCAATCAGAGCATATGAATTACGATTGGTTTGCGAGCGCAATTCAAAAAGAGCGAAATACCATTAAAGGCAAAGTTTTAAGTATTTTATATACCTATGAAGATTGCCAAAGGATGGTCCAAGTGGCAGGTAAAGCTGAAAAAGAGACGCTTGATTTGTTCAAGTTTGACGATCGTAAAATGAATAATGCCATTAATCAACCTTATACGTTGATTAGCTTGATTGATAAATCAGCTATGTTTGATGAAGAGTCTATAATATTTGAAAAAGACTTTACCGGTGCAGTAACTGAATATTTTCAGTACTTAGTGGTGGTAAATGAATCTCCAGCATCAAAAGAACTGAAATAGATGGACCTGATTGGCTGCAATAGATTCAGGGCGCGAATAAGTATGGGTAGGTGATTTAATGACATTGACTGATGAATTCGACTGGATATGTATAGAAATGTTGTCAGACAGAGCTAAAGCATATGAGCTTGAGCAGATTTTCTACACAAACAAATTGCCCATTCAAGTGAGGGAAAAGGAATCGGAGTTTGCTTTATGGGTGCCAATGAAATATAAGACTTTATCAATAGAAGTGGTCGAAAACTATTTAAAAGATAATTTATCACACGGATTTGTGAAATTTGAAGAAGATAAAGATCCGTCAGATAATATTCGAATTGGAAGGCAGTATGAAAGACATGTTCCTTCAAGATTCTACTTTTTCTTATTGCTGATCGCAATATTTCTTGTGTTTCTGCGATTCGTTTATGGGATTGACTTTTTATAAGCATCTGTGATATTATATGCAAAATTGAATGTACCCTTATCGAGAACAGGGGAGAGAATTCGCTCTATGATCCTGTACCAACCTGCCGAACTGGCGTGGTGGTCCAACGAATGTGGATAAATGATGATCGACTATAACCTTATCCAGTATTGGATAAGGTTTTTTTATTAAAATTCTCAAATTGGGGGCGTGACGTGCATGGACAAAATTGAACTTAAAGATCAGATAATAAGAGCAATAACGGGCAATAAAGGCATGCACCTCAGCGGAAGTTGGGAGAATGACATTGAAACTCTGATTAATGAAGTTGAATCGCTCTCAACCTTTAATCCTATTTCGCGACAATCAAAATGTCGAGTGGATAAATCTGTGGATGAGATCCATCTAGGCGAGATGATCCTGAGGAGTAAAAGTTTATGCGAATTTCTTGAGGGCGCAGATCAATGTGTGATTATGTCTGCAACACTTGGACCACGGATTGATAGTCGCATGGGAATACTACAGCTTACGAATATGTCCATGGCCTATCTGTTTGACCTGGTATGCCTTCATTATTTAGAAATGAAGCTGGATGCATGGGAATCAAATTTCAGAAAAGTTGTGGAGGGTGAGTCAAAGTTTTTAACCCAGAGATTTAGCCCTGGTTATGGTGACTTACCCCTAGAAACACAAGGAGAAGTGTTGGATTATTTAGATGCTCAAAAACGAATTGGCATTGAACTGACAGGTAACTTTCTAATGATACCGCAAAAATCTGTAACAGCAATATTGGGAATTAGCGAAGATCCATTCAAACGGAGCTATAGCCGTTGTGATGCATGTTTACGTCGTGAGAATTGTAAAACAAGAGGGGGAAAACACTGTGAGTTTCATAAATAAATTAAAGAACGGATACTTGTTTTTCGACGGATCAATGGGAAGTTTATTGATCCAGAAGGATGTAAAAAGTGAAGGAGACCCTTCTCTGTTAAATATTGCGCAGCCATCAGTAATAGAAGAAATACATAAGGCGTATGCAGCTGCAGGTGCTGATTTTATGACCACTAATACATTCGGTGCAAATCGATATAAGCTTGAAGGCAGTGACTATTCCGTTGAGGAAATCATTCAGGCAGGTGTTGAAATCGCGAAAAAGGCAGCTCCTGATAAAAAGATTGCTCTTGATCTTGGACCAACAGGAAGATTGTTAAAGCCTATGGGTCAAATGACATTTGATGAAGCTTATGACGTGTTTAAAGAGCAAGTTATAGCAGGGAGTAGGGCTGGTGCGGATTTAATTATTATTGAAACCATGTCAGATTTACTTGAGGCAAAAGCGGCACTGCTTGCTGCGAAAGAAAATTCTGATTTGCCTGTTGTGGTCACTATGACATTCCAAGAAAATGGCCGAACGCTTAGCGGATCGCCAGCTGAAGTTATGGCATTAACATTAGAAGGCTGTGGTGCAGATGTCATTGGCATTAACTGTTCTACAGGTCCTGATAAAATGAAGCCGCTTGTGGAAGCAATGCATAAAATTACGACGATTCCAATTCTGGTTCAGCCAAATGCAGGGCTTCCAAGACACGTTGAAGGCAATGTTCAATATGACTTGAGTGTGGAAGATTATGTGACACAGATGTTGGAACTTGCACAGTCGGGAGCTCAAATTCTTGGCGGATGTTGTGGAACGACACCGGAGTATATTACAGCGTTGAAATTGGCTCTTGAAGATAAAATTCCGAAAGAATCGCAAAGTGTAAGAACGTCAGCAGTATGCTCTTCAACAGAAGTGGTTTGGTTTGATAAATCACCACTTATTATTGGAGAAAGAATTAATCCAGCTGGGAAACCACTTCTCAAAAAATCGTTTCAAGAAGGCCGTATTGATTTGGCGATAAAAGAAGCGTTTGATCAAGTAGAAGCGGGTGCGGATATCATTGATGTAAACGTAAGTGGTCGTGGAGTGGAAGAGACAGAAATTTATGAGGCACTTGTAACAACTCTGAATGGTACATTATCAGCACCGCTGCAAATTGACAATGTAAAAGCAGCTGTGATCGAACGTGCGTGTCGAATTTATGCAGGTGTTCCACTGATTAATTCTGTTAATGGAAAAGACAGCTCAATGAATTCGATCTTACCAATCGCACAGAAGTATGGTGCAATGCTGATTGGACTTGCTTTAGATGGTGATGGAATTCCAGAAACAGTTGATGCGCGTGTTGAAGTGGTTCAAAGAATTGTTGATGAAGCTAAAAAATATGATATTGATAAGTCGAGATTCCTTATAGATTGTTTAACGCTTTCAGCGGCAAGTAATCGAGAAGGTTATAAAGTGACTCTGGACTCTATGGACCACGTAAAGAATGTCCTTGGTTTAAAAACAACGCTTGGAGCGAGCAATGTATCTTATGGATTGCCAAATAGAGATCTAATAAATGGCGCTTTCCTTAGCATGGCTTTTGCTAAAGGGTTGGATGCTCCTATTACGGATCCGCTTCAGCCAGAGGTGAAGAAGGCCATTGATATATTTGCTTTTCTTGAAGGCAATGAAAAACCTGGTGCAACTTATCTTGAAACTTATGGTAATGCTCAGACGACAACGGTTTCAGCAGCTAAGTTTGAAGGGAATCTTAAAAGTGCAATTCAAAAAGGGTTTAGAAGTGAGGCTATGAATAAAACAGGGGAGCTCTTGAAAACTGAAAAGCCTCAGGATATTGTTGATGCTTTTCTGATTCCGGCTCTTGAAGCTGTAGGAGAAGACTATGACAAGGGGCGGATTTATTTACCTCAACTCTTGAGTTCGGCAGAAGCGGCAAAAGGGGCCTTCGAAGTTATAAAGGCTGCCATAGAGAAAGACTCTGTTGAACTTGAAGAAAAGCTTCCAATTGTTCTAGCCACAGTTGAAGGTGATGTGCATGATATTGGGAAGAATATTGTGGCTGTTATGCTTGAAAATTTCGGTTATGATGTTATTGATCTGGGCAAAAATGTAGGCACTAAAGCCATACTGGACGCTGTCAGTAAACATAATGTAAAACTTGTAGGTCTTTCAGCACTTATGACAACAACTGTAGAATCAATGCAGCAGTCGATCGCCGCATTAAGAGAACATCATCCAGATGTGAAAGTTATGGTTGGTGGTGCTGTTCTTAGTCAAGATTATGCAGATGAAATTAAAGCACATGCATATGGTCGAGATGCAAGAGAAGCAGTACGTATTGCGGATGAAATATTAAAGGGTAAGTCTTAGAACAAATTTAGGTAAATAAGAGCAGATGTTCAGGTTTTTAACCTATACATCTGCTTTTTCATATGCTTTTAAATCAAAATATAAAAAAAATGAATATTATCTCGAAAATTTCATGAGTTTTGTTAATTTTTATTTAACCCATCTTGTTCCATAAAGGCTATAATATAGAAGGTGATGAAAATGACAAGTAAAATAATTGTAGGAACTTATTTAATAATCAATATCATAGCTTTCCTGTTCATGGCTCTAGATAAATACTTTGCAGTCCGACAAAAATGGCGAATCAGTGAAATGACACTGGTTCTTATTTCAGTTTTTGGGGGAAGTATAGGATCCTTGATTGGGATGGTTGTATGGCGGCACAAGATCAACAAGCCTAAGTTTAGGTTTGGCATACCCGTCATAATCCTAATTCAAACTGGAGCAGCATTCTGGTTACTATACGCAAATTTTATACAGTTATCCTTTAGGTTGGCATAAGTAGGAGATGAAGACATTATGAAAATTCGTACTCGATTGGTTCTATTTGCAGTAATTGTAGCGGTTCTTATTGGCGGTGTTGGTGTCTACAGTATTTCTGGACTATCAAATGTCAGTGAAAGTATGGTCAACATCTATGAAACAAATTTGGGAAACATAGAAAGTCTTGCAAGTGTACGTGAGAATTTTTTACGGATTAAAATCAATTTGTTTAAGCTTGCAACAAATCAGAGTGACACTGTGCGAAGTAGTATTACAAAGAATGAATTGTATCCGTCTTTAGAGTACATAGGTACGAACCTTTCAGAACTTGGAGAACAGGACTTGGCTCAAGCGGAGCGGAGTTACTTAGAAATGTTGATTGATCGTCATGAAAGCCTTCAAAAGAAGGTGGATGAATATGTGGAAAGTCTAGATGATGGACTCAGTAGAGATCAGCTTCTAGTAAAATACAGCAGTATTGAATCAGCTATGCAAAGTGTGATGGCCATTTGTGATTCTTTAATTAGCGAGAATCAAAGTGCAGCTGCCAATGAATATGAAACGGCAATGGCCAGTCAAAATCAAATGAGATTAACAATGATTGCCATAGTTTTATCAACAATGGTTGTCTGTCTACTGTTCGCGAATATGTTGATCAGATCAATCACAAATCCAATTCGAAATATGGAAGTTGGTTTAACGGCAATTGCAGATGGTGACTTAACGGTAAGCTTAAATACGGCTGATAAAACAGAAATGGGTGTTCTTTCTAGAAGTCTAGGAAAGACGACAACGAGTCTAAGAGGCCTAATTGGTCAAGTTAATTCAGCATCAGAGTCGATTGCAACTGCAGGTATACACTTGAATGAGATGACTGAAAAAACAGGAAACTCCTCAAATCAAGTTGCCAGCTCGATTAATGATATTGCTAGGGGCTCATCCGATTTAGCAGAGCATGCCGAAGAGATTATTCGTTTGATGTCACATACCACAAAACAAACATTAGAAGGTGGAAAACAACTTCTTGTTACGACTGAGAATACGGTGGTTTCAAAAGAAACAGCGATAGAAGGACAAGCGTCAATTGAAAGAGCAGTTGAACTTATTGAAAAGTTATCCGGAGATATGGTTTATGTCTCAGAATCCGTTGGAAAATTAGAAGAGCAGTCCAATTCGATTGGAAATATAATTACCACTATAGCCACAATATCAGATCAAACTAATCTACTCGCACTTAACGCCAATATTGAAGCTGCAAGAGCTGGTGAACACGGTCGAGGATTTGCCGTTGTTGCGGGTGAAATACGTATTCTAGCAGAAGAAACGGGTTTAGCTGCAAAAAATATAACAGAAATAATCAAGGGTATTCAAAGTGAAGTCAAAACTGTAACTGGAAATATTCAGGCTAATGTCAAAAATGTAGAACATGCTGTGGGCGTTATTGAAGAAGGAAAATCATCGCTTTCAAAAGTGGTGGAACAATCTACGAGAGCTTCTAAGCAGTGTGAAGAATTAACTATTGTATTTGAGCAAATTGAAAATAGTGCCTCTCAATCTTCAGGCGCAGTGGAATCAATTTCTGCTATAATTGAAGAATCAGCGGCATCTTCTGAACAAGTATCCGCTGCAGCACAAGAGCAAGCGGCTACAGTACAAGAAATTTCGACTTATGTGGATCGCCTGAACGAATTGAGTGAGAATCTAGATCGAGAAATTCAAATCTTTAAGATATAACTGACGGAGGCCATCTATGAGTGACGAGAGAGAACGTACATCTGGGCAAACACAGCAGTATGATATGGATATGCTCGATGGTAACGATATACAGATTGTTGATAAAAGAAAACCTTTCAAAAGAGGTTGTGCACTATTTGTCATAGTTCTTCTGATCGGAGTAGGTGTCCTGATTACACTTGCAAATGTTTTAGATGTGTTTGAGGACGAAGAGGTCTATTATGAAGAGTATTCTCCCGATCTCAGAATGGATCTTACAATGTTATTTGGGTCAGACGAAGCTTGGCGAGACGGTTTAGATAGACTGGATACTCTTGTTATGGATCTTGAAGCTCGAAGAGATACTTTTGGAAAAAGCAGCGATTCACTACGAGAAGCGCTCAGAATCAAAGAGAATATATATAAACTTGCTGATCGACTCGAAATATACGCAAACCTCAAGTACGATACGGACTTCGACTTAGAGGATGCGGGTGATATGGTTGAGGAAATCGCCTTTATTAGAACAGAGATAGGTGAGAGGCTTTCGTTCGTAGATCAAGAAGCCACAAAAATTTCGATTGAGAATCTAAGCGAATGGGCTGAACTTGAAGAATTTGGACCTTACATCGCTGACATGGAGTATTGGATTGAGTACTATGATTATGGTTTTGACGAGGAGAGAGAAGCTTTAATTGCAGGTGGTCAAAGATTGGCTGAGATTCCTGAAGAGATTTATGAATCTTTTCAGTATTTAACAGATATCCCAGAGGCGGATCTTTATTATGATGATTTTGTGAGTGATAATTCTAAAACCAGAGAAAAGGCCTTTGAAGATCTATATAAGAAGAGTTTCATAGGTGCAGAGGTGCTAGCCTCGGCTCTTGAAGGTGAAGTCATTACCAATAATTATTTGGCAGATATATATGGATATGAAGATGCTTTTGATATGGATCTTGAAGTCGATGGCATAGAACCAGAAGACTATGAGAAGTTCGTGGAAGAAACAAAAAAGGGATTGGTGCTTATGCACCGCTGGACTGGTCTTCGACGTGAATTAAAAGGATTATCTAAAGAAGAAAAATTACACATGTATGATCAGTTTTTACCTTATATTTATGAAGACTTTGAACTTAAAGGATCAATTGAGTTTGAGAGAGGTGTCGATTTGATTCAATCTTCGATGAATCCTCTGGGAACAGAATACTTGAACACATTTAATGATTTGATACTGGCTGAAGTCATTGATATAACACCAAGGGAAACCAAAGTGGACGGTGCATATACATGGGGGACTTTTGATGAAAAACCTTATGTTTTACTGAACTATTATGGTGATTTCGAAGATGTTCTAACTATAGGTCATGAAATGGGACACGCTGTCCATCATGAACTTTCCAGAAAGAATCAGAGTTTTGGCGAATATAATTCATCAATATTAATTTCTGAAATGGCTGCAACCACCAATGAAGCTCTTACGTTAGAGTCTTTATTGGAACTTCCGGATCATTTGAGAACTGAGTCAAGAGAAGCCGTACTGGTTAAATATGCAGATTCGATTGAACAAACAATATTTATGCAATTGATGGCTTCTGAATTTCAAAGAAAAATTCACGAGGACGCAAAATTAGGGATTAACCTTGATGCAAACCATCTCAATTTAAGATGGTCTGAACTTATTCAAGAGTTTTATGGACCAGATTATGAGCTGTCAGAAACGGATGGTCTTGGATGGACAGACATGCAACATCTCTTCTGGGGATTTTACGTTCAGAAGTATGCTGTAGGTTATACTGCGGGAATTTCGAACGCAGACAAGTTGCTAAATGATCCTGACTTTAAAAATGTATACTTAAGTATTCTGAAGCAAGGTGGATCAGAACTGGCAGGAGACCAATTGGAAGCGTTTGGCTACGGAAAAGCTGGTGAACTTGCAGTAGAATCTATGCTCATTCGATTTGATGAAATTCTGGATGAAATTGAGTTGACTATTGAAGCAAAAAAGTAATTATGTATAAGCGATGAAAAGGCCCATGGTATCTAATTAAATTTAGATACCATGGGCCTTAAGTTTTGAATTACTGTTTCATATCACTTATATAGTAAATTTGCTGATAATATCAATAAACCCATCATCAGATATAACCACAGCAAGACAATCGCTATAGTCGTCGCTCTTACTGATGGTTTCAACATAGCGAATGGCTGAATTATATCTGGCTCCACGAGATGCGTCGCCTCTTGATGTTGCCATGCCGTCGAGGATCGCACCAATTCCATGACAAACGCCATCAAGATCCATCATAATGGCGCCGTCAATATTTATTACAGAACGGATAACGTCGTTGGTCATAGTGATGGGCTCTACCTGGAAACATTGGTTCTTTAATCGTTTAGATTCAGAAGCAGCATTTGTACTAAATATCAGTAGTGTTCCAGTATTATACTTTATAGCTTCCATAACAAGAAGGTATAAATCTCGAATCAGTGTGTTGTCTAGATCTTTGAATACTTGTTTAACCTTATAGAAAAAGGACTCGTAGGCCACTTTTGCTTTAGGCAAAGATGTATGTTCATGAGAAACACGCATGAGCTTGTGGCCATTGTGAGACAACTCCCATGTGTAGTAATTTGTAAATTCTATTCTGAATAGATCTTCACGTTCAAGCTGATAATTCCCCCGCATCCGACCAAGTCCATAAATAGTTTCAGAGTCTGAGATCAAGCAAACATCGCCTTTAGAGAGTTCTAAGAGTTTCCTGACATGCCTGTGATTCGATAAAGGGGTTCGTGAAGCAAAGGTCATAAGAATATCAAGATTTGGGTGACCGTCCTTTTGATTGAGAATTTCCTTTTTAGTGAATAGGATTTTGCCTTTTATGGCTTTACCTTCATAGTTGAGTGATGAAATTTTATTAAGCTTGTCATATATGGTGTCCCATAAGCCCGCATAGCCTAGGATCTTAAGTAGCTTTTTGCTGCCCTTTTGAATGGTGTTTTGAAAATCTAAGGACTTGGTGTAGTCCTCACGCCCAAATTGATGAAGGAATTTATTGACATCACCTGCAAACTCAGTGCTGACGGCATTCATGAGCGAGCGAGGAACCGCTGCATTTTTATCACTGAGCCTGTAGTAGTTATTATAGACTTCTCGTTCAATATCAATAAAGGCCATCGTATACCAGCCGTTCATTTCAACGAGGTCGGTGACAAAAAATATTCGGTGATTATACTGAGGATCATTAATAATGGTTGAAGCAAGATCCTTATCAATACGTTCTAGAACCTCTTCTTTTCCACTTATAAGCGCCTCGATTAATTGAGACTCAACGGTTACTGCAAATTCTTTGATGGAAGTAGAAATATCGCTGTCAGCAGGCTGAATATCGAGCATTAAGCTCTTCGCGTCAGCCTTCATTCGAATGACAGTGACATATGGATTGAGATTCTTGTCAAAGGTATTAAAGACAGCTTTGGAATATAAACGTAGAAGCCTTAAAAATTGTTTGAATACTGGAATTGTGATGGGTATATTTTGATTGTTCATAAAGGCCTCCTGATTAAGATTATTAATGTAATAGTATCACAGTATATACCCAAATAAGAAAGAGTCATCTCGAATTCGAGATGACTCTTTCTTATTTCAGAAACTTGCAAATCCATTTTCAAATGGACTTGTGAGTTGCCTTAGAACAAAGACTTGCAAGTTCCTATATGATTAATTATTGCATTTGAGGGCAGTTGTTATAGATCGAAATGTTGTGCAATTGCTTCAACGGCCTTATCGCGGTCGTTGGCATCGATCGTGTATGAAATACTGATTTCAGACGTTGTAACTTGGTAGAAGTCAATGTTGTTGTCTGAGAAGACCTTGAACAAGTCTGCTGCGACGCCTGATTGACTTACCATTCCAATGCCTACAACTGAAAGCTTGATGACACTCGCATCTATTAAATAATCAAGTGTCGGGTAATCTGATTTTAATCCTTGTACAATTTCTTTCACTTTGTGTTTTGTTGACTCATAAGTAGAAAAAGACACATTCACAAAGCTATTATAAGGCGCAGTTTGACTGATCATATCTACAAATACATTGTTTCCAGCCAGTCGTGCGAAAATTTCAGTTATATTCTTAGAAGCAAATGGTATGCGGTTCAAAGACACCATTAAACAATCTTCTTCTATAGTCAGTCCAGTAACGACACGTTTTTCCATTTCTGCATCTCTCTCCTTTATGAGTGTTCCCGGATATTCCCCTGTGCTGAGTGCAACTGTAAGCGGCACTCCAAATTTACTTGCCAACTCTACGGCTCTTGTTTCAAGAACTGTCGCACCGAGGCTGGCCATTTCAAGCATCTCGTCATAGCAAAGTGATGCTAATTTTTTCGCTTCAGGATAAACACGTGGATCAATGGCATAGACGCCATCCACGTCTGTATAAATTTCACAAGGGCAGTTAAGGCTTGCAGCGAGGCATACAGCTGTTGTATCTGAACCACCACGACCGAGTGTCGTAATTTCTCCATCCTCAGTAACACCTTGGAAGCCTGCAATAATGACAATTTTCCCTGTCTCTAAAGCGCTTGATATTTTATCATTATCAACTTCACTGATACGTGCTCTTGTATGAGAATTATCTGTGATTATGCCTGCTTGAGGACCTGTATAAGATACAGACTCAAGACCAAGTGTATTGATGGCCATACTTAATAGTGCAATCGAAACTTGCTCACCCGTCGATAAGAGCATATCCATATCACGGTGACAAGGTTCTGGTGACACTGATTTTGCCATATCAACAAGAGCGTTGGTTGTATTACCCATTGCAGAAACAACCACTACTAGATTGTCGCCCTTCGATTTTCGGGCTGCCAGTCGCTCTGCAACCCCTTTGATTTTTTCTATACTTCCGACGGATGTACCGCCGTATTTAACAACATAAAGATTGTTCATTGTGGCCTCCCTAAACGTCATTTCTCAAAATGTCTTCATAAGTTTCACGCTTAACAACAAGCATTGAGTTTCCGTCTTTGACGAATACCACAGCTGGTTTTCTGAGTCTATTGTAGTTGCTGGCCATAGAATAGTTGTATGCGCCTGTGCTTGCAATGGCGAGGATATCGTCACGCTCAGCCGGTGGCAGTAGAATATCTTTTATCAGTATATCGCCAGATTCACAGCACTTGCCTGCAACCGTATATTTCACAGAAGGCTCAATAGGCATTTTGTTTGCAAGAGCTGCTTCATAAATTGAACCATAAAGAGCCGTCCTTGGATTGTCAGCCATTCCGCCGTCGACGAATACAAATACACGTCCGCCATAAGTTTCTTTAATTCCGCCAACTTTGTATAGTGTCGTACCAGCATTGCCAACGATTGCACGACCTGGTTCGATTAAAAGCTTTGGCACTGGGAATTTAATTTCTTTTGACTTGGTAAGCACAGTCTTAAAGATTTGCTTCATTGTGCCATCCACATCCAGTGGTGTGTCTTCTTCCGAGTAGTAAATCCCGAATCCGCCACCAAGGTTGAGTTCTAAGGCAGTATAGCCACACTCGCTTCGTGTTTTATCCAAGAAGTCCATCATTGTATCAATGGCTCTCGTGAACGATTCCGCGTCTAGAATTTGTGAACCAATATGGTAGTGGAATCCTTTTAAGTCAATATAGTAGGAGTCTGTAAGTCTATTAACCACAGTACAAATATGGTCACTGTGAATAGAAATTCCAAACTTCGAATCATTGTTGGCTGTTTGAATATATTCATGGGTATGTGCTTCAATACCTGGATTGAGTCGTATTAATACTTCGACAGAACGATCGAGTTCTGAACATAAGTACTCAAGCATTTCAATTTCAGTTTCGTTGTCTATGACAATTCGTCTTACGCCGTAGTTTAGAGCCATAATCATTTCGTCAACGGTTTTATTGTTGCCATGGAAGTAGATTTTTTCAGCTGGGTATTCAGCCTTCATGGCTGTATAAAGTTCACCGCCTGAAACCACATCAAGTGATAAACCTTCATCTCGAATTAATCGACACATTGCGAGTGTTAAAAATGCTTTAGAAGCATAAATCACTTCAGTTTCGATTTTAGGATGACTGAACGTCGTCATATAGTTTCTACAGCTGTCTTCAATTGTTGTTTGATCCATGACATAGAGCGGAGTTCCGTACTTCTTGGCAAGGTTGACTGCGTCGCAGCCGCCGATTTCCAGATTCCCCATGTCATTGACGCGCATTGTTCCTAGTGGTCTCATAATATCCTCCATTTTGTCGGTGTAGGGCGGAATTTACCGTCCAATGTGTGCGTCGGGGGCGATTTTTTGCATAAAAAAAGCAGGCAGGCGTAAAAGGGCCTGTCTGCCATAGCGGCATGCATATATAACCTTTTACCCCGTGTGAGACAGCACTTCTTGTAATCGCTGGGTACGCGAATATAAGACAGTACCATACCTGTTAAGCATAGTCCCAACATATTAGAAATATGTTTCGGCGGTAGCCCCTTTCCCGTAAAAAGGTACTATTGACAACCGCGGCCTCTGTGTCACACTACATAATCTTTATAAATTTAGTTCATTATACACATGATTGTTAGGTGTGTAAAGCTTAGTTTTAAAAAAATGTTTCAATATTGAAATATATTTTTGA
>Ga0209379_10000899_pt1 | contig 21244 bp, 18 predicted proteins | sample tdDd001_FD_187124 | JGI IMG/M metagenome (GOLD analysis project Ga0209379, IMG submission 187124) | Marine sediment microbial communities from the Atlantic coast under amendment with organic carbon and nitrate - tdDd00.1 (SPAdes)... | ecosystem: Environmental > Aquatic > Marine > Coastal >...
CTTAAAGGCGGCGCGGATTGTAAAGTCGAGCTATCTAAAACACCGGAAACCGAAGCAGAGCTGATTGATCTCATTAGTTCTCAGTTTTAAGCACAAGCGCACCCACTTTTACTGACCCTTTTCGCGCAAGTTGTAACACAACTGTTATCAGTTCCAAATTCAATCAGCTTAACGAACTAAAAAAGCGCCTTGAAAGGCGCTTTTTTGTTTAGAGCTTAGGTATTGGTTCTATTTCTACCGAGAAGTTGCGAATACCGACGCTTTCTAGTTCTTCGTCAGACAATGAATACTCCCCAACGGAACGTTTACTGCGATTTGAAAGAGGAATAGTTTCACCATAGCGAACGTTAGAACCAAAAGAGGCATCAGCGTAGAACTCTCCTGACACTTTAGTTTCTATTGGTCGAAGTATCTCGCCTAACACACTGCGAACACTGCTTTCACTATATTCTCTAATCATCCATGGCCAATCCCACTCATTATTCGTCGCGGGAATATTTCGATGATCATGCTGGTATCTTAGATTTTTATCAGTTCCACCATTTCGACCAACCACCCACTCAGCCGTATAATTGGGGCGATCTTCAGGATGATGACTTAGCGCATTGCCTGACCATCTCATAAAACTATTCATTGTGACTTTATAGCTTAGTTCCGCACCAAAAGAGTATGGATAACTTATTGATGAACGGAAGACCTCCATAAACACTTCTTGCTTAGTGTTTGGAGCGACATTAACGACAATAGTATTGGAAATCCCCTTCGTTTCGGCTTCTCCGCCCGTCGAAGCCCAACTTTGGTTTGCCCCAACTTCAATCGAAAGCTCGGTTTCACCAACTAAAGGCCATTTAAACTTATTTTTAGTTGTGACTTTTTGACTAAGACCATAAGTGTCAGTTTTTGACCAGTTAGTCGACTTTTCATATTTGAACGTCACGCGATACTGCTGTTCCAAATCAGATTCATTGGTGACAAGTTCAGAGCGTCGGCCGATCACATCTCGATTTGATTGCGTAATCTCACCAGCCTTAAATGTTTCTGGGTCAATTTGATACTCAAAATCTGTAACGGTCATTTTGAGTCGCTCGTTACAACGGTAACCGCTACAGCTTCCTGAATCATTCGCATCAATTTTATACGTACCTTCACCGTCTGTAGAGATAACCATGTCATCACCCACATACTGACTATTGGTTCCTGCTGTCCATGCAAAACCCAAATAGTGCGCTAACAGAGAAAGAGGCTTATAAAACTCCCTATTGTTAACTAAATACCACTCAGTATAAGCTTCGTCATTCTCAGGCAAGGTTAATGGCATATAGTTGGGGATACTATGATCAGGCGGACTTATGTAAGTACACCAGGTATTGTTCGCCAATCGGTCCTGCTTAATATTACCGTTATGACCTGAACCCATTATTACATAACCATTCGCTAGGTTCGTTATTTGCCATTGTCCCATTTGACTAACCAAGCCCGACTTTATCAACTCAGCCTCATCTCGTGTGACCGGTCTAAACTCAGAGTTACAAGACTGACCTTGTAGCCTGACATCCAAGATATCAACAGCAGCAAAGGCTTGAGCGCTATTCACCGCAGATAAGATTGAAATGGAGAGTGCAGACAAATTAAGTATTCTTATTTTTTTCACGTTTTATCCCTTATATTTATTAGTATGACAGATGATATATAAATGCACCGCCACCTAATTTTTAATCTTTTCTTATTAAAAAGATAAAGGAAAAAGTTAATCATACTGGCTAAAAATCACACGTTAACATAATGATGAATAAATCATTTGTTATGCATAAATAACTTTGATACTTTTATTTATTACAGACAAGTATTAGCGAATGTTAATTTAACAATCCTTAATTTAATAATACTAGTCTTACAAATATATATAACTATAAATTAATTTAGATATAACTTAATTACTCAATAGTAATGTGTAATTTATCTTGGTTGCTATTTATCTGCATATCAGCTTGTATGATATACAGGATTAGTGAGCATAAAACATTCCATAATAATATGAGATAACTTTATGAAATCATCATTGCTGCTCTCCGCTATTTTATTTTCTATACCAACATTATCTTTCGCTAATGAGGTGCCGACAACGCCTGAAGCGGTAACTTCATCGTTCTCCAAATCAGTACAAGCCAGAGAAACCTACACGTATGTTCGATGTTGGTATAGGCCCGATCATACTCATGATGATCCCGCGACAACGTGGGAATGGGCAGAAAATTCTGATGGCTCTTATTTCACCATTGACGGATATTGGTGGTCTTCCGTGTCGTTTAAGAATATGTTTTACACCTCTACTCCCCAAGCGGAAATAGAAAACCGATGCAAAGAGACATTAGATTTATCGCACGACACTGCCGACATGCTTTACTTTGCTGCTGACAATCGTTTCTCTTATAACCACAGTATTTGGACTAATGACACCTCCAACCCTATTGACTCGAAGATCAACCGAGTCGTTGCTTTTGGTGATAGCCTATCGGATACCGGTAATCTTTATAATGGTTCCCAGTGGGTGTTTCCAAATAGAAACTCTTGGTTCTTAGGCCACTTTAGCAATGGCTTTGTCTGGACTGAATATTTAGCAAAAGAGAAAAACCTTCCTCTTTACAACTGGGCGGTAGGTGGTGCAGCTGGTACGAATCAGTACATTGCGATAACAGGTATATATGATCAAGTAACCTCGTACCTGACCTACATGAAGATGGCTAAGAACTATAATCCTGCGCAAACCTTATTTACGCTTGAGTTTGGTTTAAATGACTTTATGAATTACGACCGTGAAGTGGCTGACGTCAAGGCTGATTTAAGCAGCGCGCTTATCCGCTTAACGGAAGCTGGTGCAGAGCATCTAATTATGTTGACTTTGCCTGATGCAACTAAAGCGCCACAGTTTAAATATTCGACTCAAGAAGAGATTGTGAAAGTACGTGCAAAGATCGTTGAGTTTAACCAATTTATTCGCGAACAAGCTAAGTTGTATGAAGAAAAAGGCGTCAACATTGCCCTCTATGACGCGTATTCTCTTTTCCAGTCAATGACCAGCAATCCGCAACAGCATGGTTTTGAAAACGCCTCCGATGCTTGCCTAAATATTAACCGAAGTTCATCCGCTGACTATTTGAAAAGCCACAGTTTCACTAATGATTGTGCTTATTATGGCTCTGATAAATATGTATTCTGGGGCGTAACACACCCAACAACAGCCGCACATAAGTATATTGCCGACAATATTATCGCTGAAGAATTTCAGAAGTTCCCATTCTGATTAGCAATATAATAAAGGCAGGGTAACCTGCCTTTTCAGTTTAAATCGCGACTTTCTTCGCCTTATAATTATTCAACCCAAACAAAACAATAACAGCCAATACAAACGGCAATACGTATAAATTCATCGCTTCCCACCCTACGGTTGATTCTAGCCAACCAGACAGTAACGCTGTAACAGTGACACAGCTAAAAACAAAGAATTCATTAAACGCTTGCGCCTTAGACTTATTGTTAGCTTTGTATGATTGGCTAAACAAGCCTGTCGCTGCGATAAACATAAAGTTCCATCCAATACCAAGCAAGACAAGAGCAATGGAGAAATGCCAAATTGACTGTCCATGAATATTAATCATCACGCACAGTACGAATAACACGCCACCGAATAAAATCATCTGCCTTGCACCAAAGCGCTCAATCAACTTACCTGTAAAGAAAGCAGGGGCAAACATTCCTAATACATGCCATTCAATCACACCAGCGGCTTTGTCAAAATCAAACCCACAACCAATCATTGCTAAGGGTGTGGCGGTCATCAATATATTCATTACCGCGTAAGCAATCATCGCCGCAAAAACCGCCAGCATGAAATTGGGCTCTCGTATGATCACTCGTAAGGCATCTGCTCTTACTTGTTTAGAAGGCTCAACTGGCCTAGGAAAACGGATGGTTTGCAACAAAATCAGAGCTAAGATATTGAGCCCTATTAAAGCCATGAATGCTCCAACATAGAGGCCATCTGCAGACCATTGCTGCGAGTACACCGCTAGATTTGGTCCAAGCATAGCCGCAAGAACGCCTCCTGCCATTGATATCGATATCGCTCTGTGACGAGCGTTTTCATCACATACTTCAATCGCTGCAAACCGATAAAGCGTACCAAAACCAATTCCAATACCGAGTAAGAATGTCCCAAAACAGAACAAATAGAAATTCTGTAGAGATAGCGCGTAGGTCGCAATGCTTGCACCAGAAATTCCGACTAAATTGCCAAGACTGAAACCGAATCTTCGTCCTAGCTTACCCATAATTAGAGACGCAGGGATGGTTGCAGACATTAAACCTAGAAACTGGAGTGCCACAGGTAGTGTGATCATGCTTGAATCTGGCGCTAGTGTTTGTCCCACTAAGCCAATCACAGAAATAAGTAGAATGTTTCCGGTCATTAGCAAAGCTTGGCAAACGGAGAGCAACCAGACATTACGATTCATTTAATGCCTCTTTAACTGCTGCTGCAACGTGAATACTAACGGTATCAAAAAGTGGGACGTTACTATCTGACGGTTCAAGTAACAAACCAATCTCAGTGCAACCTAATATAACGCCTTGAGCTCCGTTCATGGCTAGCTCGTCTACGATCGTCTGGTAATCATTTTTTGAACGACGGTGGATAACGCCTTTGCATAACTCTTGATAAATAACGTCGTGGACTAAACGCCGTTGAACACCGTTAGGGATGATAACTTCAACTCCATAGCGTTCAGTTAATCGCTGTTTATAAAAGTCTTGCTCCATAGTAAATGCAGTACCAAGTAAACCAACTTTTGTTATGCCCTGTCGTTTTAACTCAGCCCCTGTCGCATCTGCAATATGGAGCAAAGGAATAGCTATCGCTTCCTCAACCTGACTGGCTACTTTATGCATCGTATTTGTTCCGATTAAAACAAAGTCAGCGCCTGCTTTTTCTAACGATTGAGCCGCTTCACATAATATTGTCGCCGTTTTATCCCACTCACCTTCACGCTGCATCTGCTCTATTTCAGCAAAATTGACACTGTTTATCACGACCTTCGCGGAGTTGTGTCCACCTAACGCACTATTGATCCCTTTGTTTAATCCTTTGTAATAAGAAACGGTTGATTCCCAACTCATTCCTCCTATCACACCTACTGTTTTCATTGTTATCCCTCACCAACTATCGTTAACATAATTAAACAAATTAACGCATCATTTACAAACAAAAATGCCTCAGCAAATTGCTGAGGCATTCTATTAAGTAGTGACGTTGCTACTCTTTAATCGGCAGAACTTGTTTAACGTATTCTCCAGGTGCTGGGCACAAAACTGGGAAATCGTCGTTTCCAACTCGGTACGGCTCTACTCGGTCATCTGGATTGAAACCAAGTAACCATTGATCCCAATGAGTCCACCAAGACCCTTCCGAGTGATCCGCATTACTGAGCCACTCATCTGCGCTGTCATCTAGGTTATCGTTGGTCCAGTAGCCATATTTGCCTTTCGCAGGGTGATTTACAATACCTGCGATATGACCTGACTCACCTAAAACGAAGGTTTTGTTGCCACCAACATTCAGGGCTCCGCGATAAGTTCCTTGCCATAACGCGATATGGTCTTCTTTAGTTGATACAAAATAGCTTGGTACTTTAATCTTGTTCAGATCAATCCAAACGCCACCGATCTTAACGCCTTTGTCTTGCACAAGCTTATTGTTCAAATAGAGTTCACGTAACAAGAAGTTATGACAAGCCGCCGAAACATTCGTGCTATCGCTATTCCAGTACAGAAGGTCGAAGTCTACAGGGCTATTGCCTTTGAGGTAGTTATCAACGTAATAGTTCCAATATAGGCTGTTCTCACGAAGTAGACTAAATGTCACGCTCAGTGAACGTCCATCCATATACCCCTTGGCATTGTTTTGTAGCGTAATTGCGTTAATGATGGTGTCATTAACGTATGCGCCAACTTCTCCAGGTTGAGAGAAATCAAGCAATGTTGTGAAGAATGAGGCACTTTTGATCCGTTTCTTCATACGTTTCGCTGCATAATATGCGATGGTACTCGCTAGAACAGTACCACCAATACAATACCCAGCAGCATTGATTTGCTCCTGACCTGTAATGGATTCAATGGCCGATACCGCTTTAGCAACACCTTCTGTAACGTAATCACCAAACTCAACATCACGCTGCTGTTCACCTGGATTACGCCAAGAAATCATAAATACCGAATGACCTTGCTCTAACAGCCAACGAACCATCGAGTTTTTCTCTCTCAAGTCCAAAATATAGTATTTATTGATAAACGGTGGAACGATCAACAACGGAACAGCATTCACCGTTTCCGTCAAAGGTCGATATTGAATCAATTCAAACAATTCATTCTGATAAACAACGTCACCTGCAGTATTTGCGACATCTTGACCAATGCGAAAAGCGTTATTGTTTGTCATGCGGATTTTTAAGATATCAGCACTCGATTCAAGGTCAGCTTTTAATTGATCCAAACCTACTAATAGGTTTTCGCCGTTTTGTTCTAATGTCAGCTTTAGCAGTTCTGGGTTGGTAGCAATGAAGTTACTAGGCGACAGCGCATTAATGGCTTGACGAGAAAAAAAACTAATTCGCTCTTTACTCTTCTCATCTAACCCTTCAATGCTATCGATTGTTTGTAGATACGTTTTACTAAACAGTAAGTACGATTGTTTAATGAAGTTATAAAAAATGTCTTGCTGCCACTGTTCGTTTGAAAAGCGCTTATCACCACGTTCAGGAGCGATAACATCATCGGAATTGGCGGCTAAAGTGACATTTTGCCAAATCTGCAATTGTTGTTGCCACCAGTCAGCTTGAATTTGCAGTAAAGCGGCTGGTTGATTTGCGGCACTTTCGAACAACTTCGCCGTATCTTCAAGATTGACTTCCTGCATGGCTTTATTGAGGGGTGAATTAACGGCTGCCCTGCTTTGTTCTAGATCTTCCCACCATCTTTGATTGGTTTCTTGGAGCTTAACAAGGTAGTCCGAAAAGAAGTTTTGGTACATAGCATTACTCCTTGGATCGGAAAAAAGCCGCCTTGCGGCGGCGAAATGAACAGTGTTATGCAGGAGTCACTGTCTTAAGGTTTTCCGAAGTAAGTTCTTCTACGTCTTCTTTAAATTCTTTAGCGATAGATTGAAGCTTGTTGCTGTCATCCATCATTTGCTGTGAAAGTTTTGTAAGAACACTAAGTTGCTGGCTATTAAATGCCGTCAAAGAAGTGACATCCTTTACTTCACTTGCTGCTTTCATCTGCGTCAAGCCCATCTCACTGTATGTGCGGATAGCGTTTAACTGAAGCTCTGTTAGTACTTCAACATTCTTAGTCACAAGCTTGTTGAATTTTACGTACGGCTCTAAGCCCTTTTCAGTTTGGTCAGTGAAAGTTTTGAAAAAGTCTGTATACATGAGTATTACTCCTCGGTTAATTCCATTTAAAAATTCAGTATGCTTAATTCTTAATTAAGCAATTGATTTGATAACAACAGCAGTGCCCATTCCACCACCGACACATAATGAAGCGACGCCATATTGACCGTTACTTCTGTTCAGTTCGTGAATCAGCGAGACTAAAATACGGTTTCCGGATGCACCTAATGGATGACCCAATGCGATGGCTCCACCGTTTACATTTGCTTTATCCAATATCAAAGATACGGACACGTTTTGTTCTTGAGCTAATTTGTTAATGACACCTAGTGCTTGAGCAGCAAAGGCTTCATTCAATTCGTAAACATCGACATCTTGAGTCGTGATATCTGCTTTCAATAGCGCACTCGACACGGCTTCAACCGGTCCTAGACCCATAATTTCTGGCTTAAGCCCTGATTGCGCGTAACTGACCAACTCAGCAATCGGCACTAAGTTAAACTCTTTTACAGCCGATTCACTGGCTACGATGACCGCACTCGCGCCATCATTAATACCTGAAGCATTACCTGCTGTGACGCTACCTTCGCGGTCAAATGCTGGACGAAGTTTTTGCAATCCGCTTAGTGTGGCGTCTGATTTAGGGTATTCGTCAGTATCAAATACGATGGTTTCACGTCGCTTTTTCACATCTACAGCAACAATTTCATCTTTGAATTTGCCAGCTTCAATCGCTGCCACAGCTTTCATCTGGCTAGCCAACGCGTATTCATCTTGCTGTTCACGTGTGATACCAACTTCACGAGCAACGTTCTCGGCAGTCACGCCCATATGGTATTGGTTAAACGCATCCGTTAGGCCGTCATTAATCAGCAAATCGGTCAGGTTCATGTTACCCATCTTATGACCATCGCGGATCCCACCAGACACTGCGAAAGGGATTTGAGACATCACTTCAACGCCGGCCGCGACAACTACTGAGGCGTCTCCCGCACGAATGTGGCTAGCCGCATCCATCACTGTTTTCATTCCGCTGCCACACACCATATTGAGCGTATAGGCTGGGACTGTTTCAGGAATCCCGGCATAAAGAGCAGCCTGACGACCTACACTCATGCCCTGACCTGCGCCAATAACGTTACCGACAATGACCTCGTCAATGATTTCAGGACGAACACCACCCTGTGCAATTGCAGCCTTAATTGCGATAGAAGCTAGGTTACCTGCGCTAATATCTTTCAATGAACCACCAAATGCTCCGATTGGTGTACGTTTTGCTGAAACAATAAATACTTTTTCCATGAGAACCCCTTAATGCATGTATAAGCCGCCGTTAACAGACAGAGTCTCACCGGTAATGTAAGCACCAGCGTCACTCACTAGGAAAGAAACCGATTTTGCGATCTCTTCTGGCTTAGCTAATCGTTGCATTGGGATCTGGGATTTAATTGAGTCTAGAACCTCAGGTTTCATCTGCTCAACCATTGGCGTTCCCGTATAACCAGGGGCAATAACATTGACCGTGACACCACTTCGGGCTCCTTCAGCGGCCAACGCTTTTGAGAAACCAATCATGCCAGCTTTAGCCGCAGAGTAATTCGTTTGACCAAATTGGCCTTTCAACCCATTGACTGAAGAAATGTTGATCACACGGCCATTGCCTTTTTCGCACATTGCAGCAAATACTGGTTGAGTGATATTGAAAAGACTATTTAGATTGGTTTCGATGACATCTTTCCACGCTTGTGCGGTCATTTTCTTGAACACGCCATCACGGGTAATACCTGCGTTATTCACAACAACATCAATGGTGCCTTCTTCTTCAAGAAGCTGTGCCAATCGTTCAGCACACTGCTCGGTATCAGTTACATCTAGCTCAAATAAACGAACTTGGTCTTCTGTGAAACCTTTTTCCGTAAACCATTCCAAAGCACATTGATGCTTACCCGTAAAATAGGTAGCAATAACTCGGTAACCATCATCAACTAATTGTGAGGAAATAGCAGATCCGATTCCGCCTTTTGATCCCGTGATCAAAGCGATTTTTTTCATTAAGAGACTCCATTCTTAACAGCAAATTTATAAGTAAGTTTTAGCCATTAATCAGTTCTCAATAAAGAACCAACTAACGTTGTTATATTTTTTGCTAAGGACTATCTTGCCCTCGCTCTATTTATTAAAACTAAACCTTAAATATTACAGTTCAAATATTTTCTGAACTTAAGTGCATAAAAGTTGAACAATGTCTCATAAGGAATGTAATGTTATATAATTGTTAAGCACCATTAACTCATTGTTTTTACAGAGCTTAACCACAAAGACAATTCAATCAGTAGTCTCTAATGTATTGTTTTTAAAGTTATTTCATGAAATTTTCTGGTTTCATTGATCTATATTGTCATTTCCCTTTGCCTATTCAACATAGTTATTCACTTTGATAAAAATAACAAATTCATCAGTTAGCTTTTGTACTTTAGTTGAATATATCACTATTGATAAAACTGAATAATAGTTAAAATCATCGACAAGCTTATGAATATAATAAAGTAATGATTAATCTATCCAATTAATACTAACGTCGCATAGAGAGAGACACACCAGATGTAGAAATACTTAATTTTCATTTACTCAATAATTAATATTTTTTGTTGTAAAACTGGCTCTCAATCACCGTGTTTCGCTGCTAACCCTCCCTCCGTATCAATAAATCGAGCATGTTATTTTCCAAGTGTGCAGTATCTAGCTATAATGTTGTTACTCAACAGTGATGTTGTAGCCCCAATAGAACTTCAAAATCGATAGCAATATCTTGGTATAAGTAGCCGATTACAATGACAGAAAGAAAACAAGGCCGCCGCAGCGCAAAAGATGCAGAGAAAACAAAGTGCGAGATAATGAAAGTCGCTACTGAGTTGTTTTGTGAACTTGGTTATGAACGTGTCTCTATTAGAAATATTAGTGAGAAGGCGGGTGTCTCGCACAGCTTGATCCGACACCACTTTGGTAGCAAAGAGAAGATCTGGCATGCGATTAGTGATGGTCTACATCAATACATGGAAAACTACATCCACACCATCATTAATAACATCCCTTTAGATGCAACGGCTAACGTAAAACTCTACTTGTTTTCAGTGAGATTGTTAGCTCATATGCTGACATTTAAACGCCCTATTCAGTTAATCGCCGACGCTGTTAGACATGAAGATGCACTATTTGACTACTTTATTGATAACACAGGTAAAATCGAGTCGTTAGTCAACAGAATTGCTGATGATTACAATAACGAAAACCCTGATACTCCAGTCAAAATTTGGGAAATAAAGTGGCAGATGATCATGTTTGCTCATGGTGCAGCAAGTTTGACACCGTTTATGAATGAAACGTGGCGTGAAGAAACCAAAGACGCAGATCAATGCTTATTGAAACATTGGAGTATGTTCAACAACATGATGGCTTATCGATTCAATGTGCCGAGTCAAATCAAGTTAGCCCCTGACAGTGTACAAGAGCTCATTTACGACGCCGCATATGACATAAACTAAACTCGTATTTAAAACAGCAAGCGCCTAACTTTTTTGGGGTTTAGGGATCAAAACAGTAAACCTTGCCCCACCGAGGTGACTATCATCAACTGAAAGTGTCCAATTTAAATTTCTCGCTGCGTTTTGGGCAATCGCTAAACCTAAACCAAACCCTCCGTCATTCGAGTTTCTGCTCTTATCTAGTCTTGAAAATGCAATAAAGATCTCTTGTCGTTTTTCCTCTGGAATACCGGAGCCATTGTCCTCAACATCAATCGTCCAACAGCTACCAAACTCTCTTAAAGTGAGTTCAACAAGGCCACTTCCATATCGATCTGCGTTTTTAATTAGGTTATCCAAAACAAGCTTAACGAAGGCCGGAGCTACCGTTAACTCATCCTCACGAACGTCATCAGAAATATTAAGCTTCGTTTTGTTGCTTGCGATCATGTCCAATCGGCATCGGCACAAATTCTTCAGAGAGATGTTTGTCTCATCAGGTCGATTGTTAACATTGAGCTTATTGTTGAGCCTCGATAACTGTAAAATGTCTGTCGTTAAATCCGATATATCTTCAATATAGTCATCAATATCATCAAACAGCTGATCCCTATTCTTACAATCTTCTCGTCTAACAAGATCGCAAGCCATCTGAATTTTACTTAGAGGAGTTCGAATCTCATGTGGAATCGCATGAGAAAAAATTTGGTTTTGCTTTACTCGTCGGTCGATATCTTCAGCCATTTCATTAAAGCTTTGCGCAATCTCTTTTACCGGCGAGATATGATAGCTTTCAGCGCGAGCACTGAGTTCGCCTTGGCCAAATCGTTCTTGAGTTTGAATCAATCGATTAACCCGCTTGTTCACTCGATGAAGGGGCAAGTAAATCAATAACGCCAATGCAATACTCATTGTTAAAAAGAGAGAAAGCATAAAATGAATTTTGCGGTCTTGATACCAAGGCAGTGATTCATCAAACAAGTAGTTGATTTCTTGGAACAGTAGATGATGATTCGAATTTGGTATCGGCAACGCTACGCGCAGTAAATCGTCATCATCCATATAAACGCTTAACCCTTGCTTACTCATATGATGCTTGCAATGGATACATAATGGCGTTTTTTCATTCCAACCTTCTAAGAGTGAAAGCTTATAGTCATAGAAAGTCAGTTCTTTGTATTGGTTGAGTCTTTCATAGATACCCTGCTGATCATATCGACTATCTAGATAGTGCTGAATATGGTGCATACTATCATCAACAAAAATATCGATATCTGCTTGCTTGAGATAACTAGAGCCGAAATGCATGAAGATCGCAAAGGTCAATATCATCCCTAGCAAGCTCTCAAGGTAGAGACAGGTGAACATGGAGCGCGGTTTAGCCACTACGCACATGCACTGCTACCTACTAACTTATAACCTTGATTTCGAATTGTTTTTATTGCCGCAGTATAGACTTCTGCTTGAATTAGTTTTTTGCGTAGACCCGATACTCTCATGTCAATCGAACGATTATTGACATTGTATTCAATGCCTCTAGCAAGGCGACAACAGTGTTCACGAGAAACTGTTTCGCCAGCATTTTCTATCAGTAGCTGAAGTATCTCAAACTCAGAATTAGTTAAGCTGATCGGTTTATGATCATAATAGGCAGTCTGGTTTTGTGCATTGATTACGATGCCATGTGCGTCTGAAACAAAGCTTGCTTGTTCTAACTTTTGTTGTCGTTGGTAACGACGCATCAATGCTTCTATACGAGCAACAAGAATGTGCCCTCGAACGGGTTTTGTCACGTAGTCATCAGCGCCAAACTTAAACAGACTGACTTCACTCATTTCATCTTCTGCTGCGGTAAGCACCATAATCATTCCTGAGTAAAACTTCCTTGCTTCGCTGCAGATTTCGGCGCCACTTTTCCCGGGTAGCATAAGATCTAATAAGACAAGATCGGGTTGGTAAGTTTGAATAGTTTCAATCGCAATCGAGCCATCATAAATGGCATGAACCTCATAACCTTCAGCTGTAAGGTACATCTGAGTTAGCTGTGATATATCTTTATCATCTTCGATCAACAAAATCTTAGAATTCATTTACCTACGCACCACCTTATAAATTTGCGCGCAGTATATAGCAAACGTTTAACGCATCAACCCTACTTATAAATCTAACAAATAGTTAGAGTAAGAATTACCTTACATTTGTAAATGCTCAATTTACGCACCTTACAAAGTTGCAATACAGAGCCCCGTTTAATCATCGAGGACACGCCCATTTACCATTATTCGCAAACTAAAAAGTGACAAGTTATGAAGAAATATTTAACAATAAAAACAATTACTTCAATAAACTTGTTTGGCCAGTTTGTTTTTTAACCCGATCGGCTTGCCGTATTGATTTGTTTACAAGTAACAGTCTCACTTATGACACATAAAAGAGGAGGGCTTGCCTTACAATCCATCGCCACTTTGCTTACATTGGCTTACATAGACCTCAAATACCGAACCCAATACTTATAAAGTGACCTCATTTTGTTTCGTTCTATATATAAACAGGGCCTGTTCGCTCCCTTCGCTTTCGTTTTTAAACTGTTTTGCGTTAATTGTTTGTAACATCAACCGTTCGATGGCTTACATTCAAACCTTATCGCTCCATACGCACATTGTTGTAGTCTTATCATTTATCTCTCAGGCATTTACTATTCAGCCAAATTTCTTGTCCAGAAAGAGTCTATGCCATGAAGCTTAAAAATTTGATTGCTTTACTTGCTGCTTCTCTCCCATTTGCAGCAAACGCATCTATAAGTGTTGAGCAACACATTTCCGATAAAGTCACTAATTGGTTCCAGGTGGATGTTAAGCAAGTAAAAAGCCTAGCCGTACGCTCTACATTTGACTGCAAATTTTATTCTGCGACACCGACTATCCGTCTTCCTGATAGCGAGTCGAGTTTTGGTGAGCACCTTTTCATACACCAAGGCGATACAGTTGAGGCTATTTCTACCCCATCGAGCACACAGCCGTTGCCAGAAATTGCAAACTGCATAAAAACGAGCTTCCGCCTAACGGATGACCTACAAGCCGATGTCTTACGTGAAGCCTTGGATGGTATCTATAAAAGCTTCAGCTATGGACATCGTGAAGTAGAGCCATACGCAATCAAAAAAGAGGGCCATTGGATAATCATCAATGACAAGTTTTTCGATGATTACTCTGGTTACATCGTAAAAACGAGCCCAGACGGACAAGTAAAATCCATTTCATACTCTTTAGAGCTACAAGGTATCGAGTAACCACCAGCCTAGTTTACGAGTTTTCTACCCAATGACGTGTCATTGGTCTACAACATAATTTGGTATCAAACATGAAAAAACACATTGCTATTCTTTTCTCAGTTCTTGGCCTTACAGCATGTGGTAGCTTGGCTATCATGGACAAATCAGAGGCAGTAAAAGCTCAGCCAGAATTGCTGATTAAAACTGACGGCGATCTATGGGGCCTAGGTGGCGATGGACAATTCACTATGGGTGGTTTGTACGAGGGTAAATACTCGCGAGATGCATCTAGCTCGACTTGGTTTAACACTATTTCTACCAAAGATGGCTCTATGGGTGCAGAAATTACCCGTAAAGACAACGGTGAGAGCTGGGTTCTAAGCTGTTCAGGTGGCGGTACATCAGTGAATGTCGGCATGATGCAATTCGGCGGCAATGCACCTTACACTTGTGACATTTCATCTAAAGGCCAATCAGTTGGTAACTTTACTATCGCTGCTGAAGACAAAATGATCAATTTTGGTACTGAGAAGAAAGAAACTGGCCACATTAATATCAACGGTAAGCGCTTTGAAGTGGAAACAGTTCATACAGGCACTAATCTAATGATGCCATTAGAAAACCCATTGGGTTACAGCTTCAAGTTAAATGGTAAAGAAGTCGCTGCCGTTCAGACAAACGGCATCTTAACTGTTCAGTGGTTGCCAGAAATGTCTCAAGAGCAACAAGATGTTTTAGCTGTTGGCGCAATCGCAAGTGCCCTAAGCTGGAGACCTGCTGAGTAATTTAACTCAACCGAACAGGTTAAAAAGGCGCTGATTCAGCGCCTTTTTTACTACTATGCCGTTGAAGAGTCGCTACAGACTCGATTCTGAATAGCAGGTGGGGCGGGCTCGTAATGACTCAGTGTCATGTTAAAGCTACCTTCTCCTCCCGTCAGAGCTCGTAGTCTACGAGCGTAATCTTGAAGCTCGTTAATCGGTGATTTGGCTCTCAAGACAGTGAAGTTGTTCGATGCAGAATCTGCCCCCTCAATTAATCCTCGGTTACCAGAAAGATCCCCTGACACATCACCTACATTCTGAGTAGGAATATTAAGCTCCATTTGGACAATCGGCTCAAGTACTATGGGCGCCGCCGCACGAACAGCCTCTAGAAAGGCTTTTTTGCCCGCAATAAGAAATGCGATCTCTTTGGAATCAACCGAGTGATATTTACCATCAAACACGGTCACTTCAATGTCTTTAATTGGGTTTGATGAAATCGCACCTTCTTCAAGCGCTTGACGAATCCCCTTCTCTACAGCTGGTATTAAAGCGGTTGGAATTGCGCCGCCAACCACTTTATTGACAAACTTAAACCCTGCGCCTCGCTCCAATGGTTTGACGGACAGTTTCACTTCACCAAATTGACCCGCACCACCACTTTGTTTCTTGTGGCGATAGTGCCCTTCGGCAGATTGAGTGATCGTCTCGTAATACTCAACACTTGGCTGGCTTGTCTCTACTTGCAGCTTATAAATGGACGACATTTTTTCTAAAGCCACTTTTAAGTGGAACTCACCTTGTCCGCTAATGATTGTCTCGTTAGTGCGAGCTCGATGTTCAATTCTCAAAGATGGATCTTCACTGGCAATTTTGGCTAACACATCGGAAAGCTTTTGTTCGTCACCCCGTTTTATCGGTTTTAAACACAGTGAATACATGGGATCAGGCAAGTGAAGTGTCTTCAGCGAGACACCGTCTTCTTCACGCGAGTCATGCAATATCGAGTCAAACTCCAAATCATCAACTTTTGCTAACACACAAAGATCGCCAGCAAGAGCTTTCGAAATTTCATGGCGCTGCTTACCTTGTAGTTGATATAAATGTCCAACTTTAAACGGCTTATTGCCCTCCCCGATAATTAGTTGGCTACCGCTGTTTATCTCGCCTTGGAATACCCGAATGTAAGCCAACTTACCCATATAGGGATCCACGCTAATCTTATATACGTGTGCTACGCTGTGTTCCAATGTGTCACAGTTCACTTTGATCAGCTTGCCGTTTTTCTCTAACAAAGGTGGATTGCCTTCATTTGGCATTGGCATGATTTCCGTCAACGTCCGCAATAACAATTCGACCCCGGCCCCTGTTTCTGCAGAGGCAAAACAAATTGGTATTACATGTCCTGTTCGGAGCGCTTCTTCAAACGGATCATGAAGCTGTTGAGCTGATAGTTCAGAGCCTTGCTCTAAGTATAATTCCATCAGCTCTTCATCAACTTCAATCACTTGATCGATAAGGATTTCATGCGTCGACCCCACATCACCTAATAGCGTATCTACGTTGCTTTCAGGCTCGAAAAAGCAATCGACAACTCGAGTACCATCTGCACTTGGTAAATTAATCGGTAAACAGTTGTCACCAAAACGCTGTTGGATGTCATTCAAGATTTGTTCTAACTCACCACCAGCAAGATCTATCTTGTTAATGATGATCATTTGGCACTTTTTCTGCTCATGGGCGAACTCAAATAATCGCTCTGTGCTTTGATTAATCGACTGCTGCGGGTCAATAATGAGTGCGCTAGTTTCCACCGCAGGAAATACACTCAACGTCCTTCCGAGTAATTCATTTTGCCCAGGAGTGTCGATAATATTCAATCGGTGTTTTTGCCAACTTAGGGTTACGGGCGTCGCTTCTATACTGTGCTGATATTGTATGGATTGTGGGTCAAAGTCGGTTACTGTGTCGCCTTTTTCAACACAGCCTAAATGGGATGTTTCCTGACAAGTAAAGAGTAGCTTTTCTACGAGAGTAGTTTTACCAACGCCGGTTTGACCGACAAAAGCGATGTTGCGAATCTTGTTGATAGGCATAGAGCCTCCTTGCATAGAGCGTGTGAATTAACCTAGGTAGATCACTAACTGCATTGGAGTATGGGCGGGATTACCGCCAGCTCGTTTTCCACGTCATTTTCCGGATGACTCTATGCATAGACACTCCATTTTGGAGGATAGTGATTTTAGAATGCCTTAATGCCCATAAAATTTTTGTGACTTATTTCATAGCTCATCGATAAAACCAACAATTTGATCTGGTTAGAGAATATCTCCAGTAAGTTCTAGTAATTTAGTGGGAAACTCGACAATACTCGCCACTAAACAACAGGTGCTACTAACAGAATTTGATTTAATTCATTAGCACCAATAAAGACATAATCACCTCAATAACATGAGGGTTAATTCAAAAACCCAGTTCACCGTCAGATCTACTATGTATCCAAGCCAAATCAAAAAGGTAGCGATATGATAGTTACAAACGCATGCAGCCATACACTAAGTGAAGAGTCAAAACAGAACTGGTTAAGCTATTGGAAACATTTTACAGCTCAGCAATACCATTACTGCGCTGAACGAAATTGTACCAAGCTACATCAACATGGGGTGTTAGTGACTCAGTCATGTTTTTCCGATCAAGCACTTTTCGTCGTGCCACTTTGCGAAGAGCACAGCAATAGCTTTGTTAGCCAGATAGAAATCGACGAAACGGCAAGTATTGTTCCAACACAACTAAGCTTATAGGTTTGTAGGGATTTTGTTGGAGCTTGAGCAATGACAAACTTTTCGTCATTGCTCTTTTTTCAAGCAACAGTTTGGGAGAAAGAGAGAATCGCGTCTGCATTAATTAAAGCTCTGCGCTGAAACATATCTTCAATTAAAGGTTCATCAATCAACTTCGCGTTGTAAGCAGCAATATGGACCTGATCGCCCTTCTGCAAAAAGTTATCTTCCCCCCACTTAGTATAATTAGGGGCCCCTGTATAAAGAATCATCTCTTTTGGGTAACCCATTTCCGCGAGCTTAGGGAGGATCTCCTCATACATTCCTTCATCTTTTTGATTATTGATCCTTCCCACCATCCAAGCCATTAGGTGACAATAAAATACTTTCAATTCGGTACAACTTACTGCAGGTGTGGCGAGGTGAAAAAGCCCTTCTCGTTCAATATACGAAATCAACTTGATGCTTTCATCGTAGTTCGCCGGAGATAGCCGAGACACATTCCACCAATGTCGATTAATGCCCTTTGAATGTCGTCCCCATGACTTTCGCTGCGATATCTTTTCACTTTCAGGAAGGTTTCTTATCGTGACGTCATTGCCTATCGATATATGTGTCGTCATCAATGAGTTCACTTTGCCATCCTTATATTCGACCTGACAACGTAAGACAAACTCAGGCTCAATATCCACGCTGTCACCAGCGCGTGGGTAGGCAAGAGTTTCGCCAGAGGTTACAGTCCTTTCTTCTTTGCAATCAATAACAAAAATTCCATTTGGTAGAGCTTGCTCTTCTACCTGTTCCGCACCACTTAAATGGCCTGAAAAGTTTCCAATAATCCCTAAACAGAGCATTTCTTTTCCTTTGAAGTCTGAGGCGAGTATTACGTCGCCTGTTTATTAATAAGTACTTGAGAACAAATATCCAGTTGAGCGAGTAACCAAGTAGCCGCCAATAAATCCGCGCTGCCTCCTGGGCTGATATTTTGTTCGATAAACGCGAGGTCTAATGCCTCGATTTGCTGTTCCAACTTTTTGTGAGACAAGTTTGGCGTGGAGAGAATCTGCTTTGCACTCTGTTTGACGTACTTTAAACCTGCCAAACCGGCACGATTGACCACATTGGTGTCTTGGTTGCGCGACATCAGCACTAACAGCGTTTCACTTAAAGCACGCTCTTCCGACGACCCCTTTGCAATGGCGCGGGTGTATGCGGGTAAACCATACTCAAAAATAGTTGGATAACCTTTTTGAGCCTCACCGCGGATTCCGGTTAGCCCATACTCTTGATAAAGACGCTCGCCCGTAGTGCTTGGCGTCAAATGGATACTCCTTAACTGCTCGTTAACCAAGGTGGCACAACACTCTTTAATAACCGCTCTAACGCGGTGTGAGTCATAACTGATCCCTTTGCGATAGAGCCAGCCGACAGCGCCACAAATCAGCCCCATGGTAAAAATCATACCTTTATGAGTATTCACACCTTGGGTGGCGTCAAGCATGGTTTTTTCCGCACTAACGCCTACCTTGCGAAGCCTTGGCAGTAAGTCTCTGGCTAGTGTATTGGGCGCTTGATAACCGGCACGAACAAACGCCTTCATGTAAGGTCTCAATACGTTGCTACTTTTGACAAAGGTCGCCAAGTTCATGTCTTGGTGCGCCCCAGAATTAGTGCAGTCGACCAACCCAGCTTTGGGCGTTAGATGAACTTCAAGCATCATCGCGTGATACGCTAAGTTACCCGCTAAGACGCAAATATTGAGTTTTGATTCACCATCTTCTTTCGGTTCATAGAGACAACAATCGTCCATCAACCAATCTAAAGTTCTATTGGCAAGCATTTACTAGCTCCTCCATTTTTTGAACAAGTTGCGAAGTCGAGTGGCTACGCAATCGCATACAGGTTCTTGCATCTTGCTCACAGACCAAACAGCGACGAGTAGGATGTTTAATGGTGGTTCTCGAAATCGGCCTTCCATCAAGCCGAATTACGTCAATATCAAATAAACGTCCCATTGGGTGTTCATCTTCGAGCTGAACCGTCATTTTTTTCAATTTATGAATGTCATTGCTGTCTACCGCCAATAGAGTTTCATACCCTGTCATAGCTTCTACCAACTCCATTTTCATGACGGCCATATTGTTTCGAACGCATCCATTGACGATCGCTTTTAAACCCTGCTCAAAAGCCACTTTTGCAATGTGATTTTTTTTGATGCTACCAACCATATTGATGGTAAAACTGATCAGAGGAAGAGAGTGGGCCTCTACCCACTCTCTCTGTTTCGCAGCCCTTTGCTCCCTGCTTTCGAGAATCTGTTCAAGACTCACTATTGGACCGTGATACACCCTCTACTCCTTGACCTGCTTAATCACATCAATCACTGAACCATCTCGGTAGCGAATGATTCCAACCACATTCTCTTGATAGCGAATCGGCTGAAGTTCACCAGTTAGCATTTCTGCTCTTCGTTGAAGCTCTTCAATGGTCATGATTGGCAACGCTGATTTACTTAAGCGTTCAGCTATTTCCGGACGATTTGGATTCACCGCAATACCGTGGTCTGTTACCAGTACATCAATTTGACTGCCCACAGTCACAATATTGAGTACAGAATTCACAACAGTAGGGATGCGACCTCGGACAAGTGGAGCAACAATAATTGTTAAGTTTGCCGAGGCCGCGGTATCACTGTGCCCGCCAGATGCACCACGAATCACACCATCAGAGCCGGTAATGACGTTGACGTTGAAATCCGTATCGATTTCCAATGCGCTTAAAATTACTACATCTAATTTCTCAACCGCAGCCCCTTTAGATGCTGGGTTGGCGTACTGGTTTGCGGAAATTTCTATATGACCTGGGTTTCTTGCCATTGATTCAGCCGCGACCGCATCAAAAGATTGCACATCCAGTAAGTTCTGAATGAACCCCTTCTCGTGCAGATCAACCATAGTGGACGTGATACCACCAAGGGCAAAACTCGCCTTGATCCCGTTTCTTTGCATCTTTTCTTCAAGAAAGCGTGTCACTGCTAAAGAAGCGCCACCGGAACCGGTTTGCATTGAGAATCCATCGTAAAAATAACCCGATTGCTCAATCACATCTGCGGCGCGTCGTGCTATCAATAATTCGCGCGGATTATTCGTCATACGAGTTGCGCCACCACCGATCTTCGACGCATCACCCACACTCGCCACTTCAACGATGCCATCAACATCATCCTGAGCAATCGATGCAGGTTGATTCGGAAACTCAACAATCTGCTCAGTAAGAAGAATGGTATGCTTGGCGTACTGAGCGTCTATTTTGGCGTAACCCAATGAACCACAACGCGCGCGTCCGCTAACTGCATTAGCATTACCGAATTCATCTGAGGTCGATACAGCCAAAAACGCGACATCAATATTTAGCTCGCCACTTTCAACTAAGTGAACACGGCCGCCATGGGAATGAATATGGA
>Ga0209379_10000900_pt1 | contig 21239 bp, 17 predicted proteins | sample tdDd001_FD_187124 | JGI IMG/M metagenome (GOLD analysis project Ga0209379, IMG submission 187124) | Marine sediment microbial communities from the Atlantic coast under amendment with organic carbon and nitrate - tdDd00.1 (SPAdes)... | ecosystem: Environmental > Aquatic > Marine > Coastal >...
ATGAAAATGTAGGGAAGCAATTTGGTCATGGCTGGGTGCTGCCTGGGCAAAATAAGACAATAATGGATGAAGGCGATACGTTGGCTGCGACTTTTGCCCTTGCCGGAGCGACACGAGAGAAATGTGGCACAGATTTAGCGTTAGTAACGGGTAAACTTGATGATGGTGTATTTTCCGTCGCTCTTTCTACCTCTGTGGGAGAGTGGGGGGCGCTCTATAAGTTATCGAGAAAGTACCAGCGCGATGACCAAGTAAAAGTTATCAGTGCCGCAGCGTTAGATTTATTACGCCGTTACTTAGAGCGCAAGCCCATGGCAGCTCAATATGCATTTTTAGAAAAAGTCAAAGAGATGCACATTCCAAACAGTGTGCTTTAAATTCTTGATGCAAAGAAGATAAATATTTCTAGATGACAAAAAGCCAAGGCGATTGCCTTGGCTTTTTTATGTTCGGTAGGGCGGTAATCTACGCGCGTTTTTCTCTCATCGCGTAGTTCACACCGCTAAGCGAAAGGTCAGATTTTGCCTTACAAATACAGGGTAAGATTTCGTCTGGCTGGATGTAAGCCATTGCAAAACCAACATACTCCACTTCACCCGACTCCAACTTACAACGACAAGCACCACAGTGCCCATCACGACAGTTGTATTCAGGTAATAAGCCTGCTTGTTCCATCGTCTCCAAAATCGTATTGGATGGGTTGGATTCAATGCTCACGAGTTTGTTGATTTTGATATTTGGCATTACAGCTCAAACCCTTCGAAGTCGTCTGCACTTACTTCATTGTCAATCTGACCAACAAGGTATGAAGAGATTTCTGCTTCTTGCGGTGCCACCTGAACGTTATCCGATGACAACCAAGCGTTGATCCATGGGATAGGGTTTGACGTCGCTTCAGGGTACGCTGCTGGCAGACCTACCGCTTGCATACGGATGTTAGTGATGTACTCAACGTATTGGCTCAGGATGTCTTTGTTCAGACCGATCATTGAACCATCTTTAAATAGGTACTCAGCCCACTCTTTTTCTTGCTCAGCCGCTTCTTTGAATAGGTCAAAACACTCTTGTTTTGCTTCTTCAGCGATTTGCATGAATGAGAAGTCATCTTGACCGTTACGTAGCAGGTTGATCATGTGTTGCGTACCGTTCAAGTGAAGTGCTTCATCACGAGCGATAAGCTTGATGATTTTCGCGTTACCTTCCATAAGCTCACGCTCTGCGAAAGCAAATGAACATGCAAAACTTACGTAGAAACGGATTGCCTCTAGTGCGTTAACTGACATCAAACACACGTACAGTTTCTTCTTCAGATCGTACAGGCTGACCTTAACCGTTTCGCCGTTCAGAACGTGCTCACCTTCACCGTAACGGTGGTAGTCGTTTGTCGCTTGGATTAGGTCATCGTAGTAGTGTGCGATGTCTTTCGCACGCTTAAGGATGTGCTCGTTTTCAACGATGTCATCGAATACCACACTTGGATCATTCACGATGTTACGGATGATGTGCGTGTACGAACGAGAGTGAATTGTCTCCGAGAAAGACCATGTCTCAATCCATGTTTCTAGCTCAGGCAGAGAAACCAGTGGAAGTAGTGCTACGTTCGGGCTACGGCCTTGAATTGAGTCAAGCAGCGTTTGGTACTTCAGGTTTGAGATGAAGATGTGCTTTTCATGATCTGGTAGCTTGTTGTAATCGATACGGTCGCTTGATACGTCAACTTCTTCTGGACGCCAGAAGAAAGACAATTGTTTTTCGATTAGCTTTTCGAAGATCTCGAATTTTTGTTGGTCGTAACGAGCAACGTTCACTGATTGACCAAGGAACATTGGCTCCTTTAGTTGGTCGTTTTTGTTCTGGTTAAAAGTACTGTAAGCCATAATGCCTCAATTCCTTTTAGACCTCCCCAAAAGGGGAGGTGTTCGATTGTTTGTTTCTACAGATTGTTAGGGTGCGGGAGATTAAATCTTACAACCGCCGCCTGCACAATCGTCATCTTGTGGTTGAACTGCGTCTTTCTGGTCGTCTTTCGCACCGTCACGAGTGTTATGGTAGTAAAGCGTCTTCACACCAAACTTGTATGCAGTTAGAAGGTCTTGAAGAAGTTTCTTCATTGGAACCTTACCGCTCTCGTAACCAGAAGGGTCGTAGTTTGTGTTTGCAGAAATCGCTTGGTCAACGAACTTTTGCATGATACCCACAAGGTGTAGGTAACCGTCGTTAGAACCGATGTTCCAAAGCAGTTCGTAGTTGTCTTTCAGTTCAGTGAAATCTGGCACAACTTGCTTCAAGATACCGTCTTTCGACGCTTTAACAGATACGAAACCGCGTGGTGGCTCAATACCGTTTGTCGCGTTAGAGATCTGAGAAGAGGTCTCTGATGGCATTAGCGCTGTCAGTGTTGAGTTACGTAGACCGTGTTCCATGATCTCTTGACGTAGGCTATCCCAATCGTAGTGCAGTTCTTCTTCACAGATTAGGTCAACGTCTTTCTTGTAAGTGTCGATTGGCAATAGGCCTTTCGCGTAGTTCGTTTCGTGGAACGAAGGACACTTACCTTGTTCTTTTGCTAGCGCTACAGACGCTTTCAATAGGTAGTATTGAATCGCTTCAAACGTGCGGTGAGTTAGACCGTTTGCGCTGCCGTCAGAGTACTTAACGCCGTTCTTCGCTAGGTAGTATGCGAAGTTGATAACACCAACACCTAGCGTACGACGGTTCATTGTCGACTTGTATGCCGCTGGTAGTGGGTAATCTTGGTAATCAAGTAGTGCATCTAGTGCACGCACTACAAGCTCAGACAGTTCTTCGAAGTCATCTAGAGACTTGATAGCACCTAGGTTAAACGCAGATAGCGTACACAGAGCGATCTCACCCGAATCATCTTCAACGTTTTTCAGAGGCTTAGTTGGCAGCGCGATTTCCAAACATAGGTTTGATTGACGAACTGGCGCAACTTCGGAATCGAATGGGCTGTGAGTGTTACAGTGGTCCACGTTCTGAATGTAGATACGGCCTGTTGATGCGCGCTCTTGCATTAGCAGAGTGAACATTTCGATCGCTTTAACCGTTTCTTTCTTGATTGAAGGATCGTTTTCGTATTTCACGTATAGACGTTCGAATTCTTCTTGGTTTTCGAAGAAAGCGTCGTACAGACCCGGTACGTCAGATGGTGAGAACAGCGTGATGTTGCCACCTTCTACTAGGCGTTGGTACATCAGTTTGTTCAACTGAACACCGTAGTCCATGTGACGAACACGGTTTTCTTCAACACCACGGTTGTTCTTAAGTACCATTAGCGAGCGAGCTTCGCCGTGCCATAGTGGGTAGAACACAGTCGCAGCGCCGCCACGAACACCACCTTGAGAACAACATTTCACTGCTGTTTGGAAGTATTTGTAGAACGGGATACAACCTGTGTGGAATGCTTCACCACCGCGGATCTCCGAACCTAGCGCACGGATACGACCTGCGTTGATACCGATACCTGCACGTTGAGAAACGTAACGCACAATTGAGCTTGCTGTCGCGTTGATAGAATCAAGGCTATCACCACACTCGATAAGTACACATGAGCTGAACTGGCGAGTAGGGGTACGTACACCAGACATAATCGGTGTAGGTAGTGAGATCTTGAACTTCGATGTCGCATCGTAGAAACGCTTGATGTAATCAAGACGCGTTTCTTTCGGGTAGTTAGCGAACAGGCAAGCAGACACAAGGATGTAAAGGAACTGAGCACTTTCGTAGATCTCACCCGAAACACGGTTTTGTACGAAGTACTTACCTTCTAGCTGTTTTACTGCAGCGTAAGAGAAATCGAGATCGCGCTTGTGGTCGATGTACGCATCAAGCTCATCTAATTCTGCTTTTGTGTAGTCTTCTAGGATATGTTGATCGTACTTACCCATATCAACAAGACGAGACACGTGGTTGTAAAGCGTAGGCGGCTCGTATTGACCGTATGCTTTTTTACGTAAGTGGAATACCGCTAGGCGAGCAGCTAGGTATTGGTAGTCCGGAGTCTCTTCAGAAATCAAGTCTGCAGCAGACTTTATCATCGTCTCATGGATATCTGACGTGGTGATGCCGTCGTAAAACTGGATGTGAGCACGTAGTTCTACTTGTGATACTGAAACGTTGTTAAGACCTTCGGCAGCCCAAGTGATAACGCGGTGGATTTTCTCCAGATCGATATTTTCTTTGCGGCCATCACGCTTAGTGACGGTAAGTTGTTGGTTCATTCTGCTTTATTTCCCTAAGAAAACTGATAAAAGCCGTATTTTTGTTTGTTTATGTGCAAAACTTGTAAAATTTGCGGCGGCTTTGTGATCAAAGTCTATCTATATATTGTAGCTTAAACACAACATATAGGGGTTAATTTGTTTGCGGGTTACAAGATAGTGCTATTGCCCCAATTTTTCAAGGCACAGGCAGGGGATGACTTGTGGATAACTATGAGAACGAAAAAAATCAGTAAGTGAACACTAACCGATGAGAAAAGGGGGAGATTGATTGGAGAAAATTGCAGTTTTCAGATCGGTTTACAAATAACCGCATGTAAAAATATTTTCCTTGATCTTTGACAGTTTTTGTTTGTTAAAAATAGATTGGTTAAAATGGAATCTAGTGCACGAAAAATGTACCAACAGAAACTAAAAAAGGCAGTAAACCTATGCTACTGCCTCTCTAACGAACCCTTCTTTTATAGGCTCATTTGGTTGATGTGATTGCTATGTAATCAGACTAGTATTTTTGAGTATGGACGATGTAGTTTACATCGACATTACGGCCTAGTTTGTAGCTGTCGTTAAGAGGATTGTAGTGCAAGCCAGTGATACCCATTTCGGTTAGGTCTGTTTGGTCAATCATCTTCATCATTTCTGCTGGTTTGATGAATTTCTCGTGGTCGTGAGTGCCTTCCGGAACGATTTTCAATAGCTTCTCTGCGCCAACAATGGCAAATAGGTATGACTTGATATTGCGGTTTAGTGTAGAGAAGAAGACATGGCCGCCAGGTTTGACCAACGCTGCACAAGAACGAATCACAGAGAGTGGGTCAGGGACGTGTTCAAGCATCTCCATGCAAGTCACGACATCGTAAGTCCCGGCATTTTCCGCTGCGTGGTCTTCGATGGTGCTTTGGATGTAAGTCAGCTTAGTTCCTGTCTCTAGTGCGTGCAGGCGAGCGACTTCTAAAGGTTCCTTACCCATATCTAGGCCAGTTACTACTGCGCCTTCTTTTGCCATGCTTTCTGCAAGAATACCGCCACCACAGCCCACATCGAGCACTTTTTTGCCAAATAAACCGTCGGCTTTCTCCAGGACATAGTTCAAGCGAAGCGGGTTAATTTGGTGAAGTGGTTTGAACTCGCCTTCTAAATCCCACCAACGAGAAGCCATCTCCTCGAATTTCTTAATTTCACTTGGATCGACGTTTTGTGCTTTTGTCATGATAGTAATATCGCTTCGCTAATAGTCCTTTGGAAGGCGCGATTATACTCCAATGGTACGATACGTTAAAACTGCTTCTTTTCTCACAATCGCAATAGGGGACATTTTTGAACGATATTGGTGGAAATATAGTCAGTTTTCAGAAAGATATGGGATGAATGTGCAAATTCTCTTCATTTAACCCATAACCAAGCTCACAACCTGATAAAAGGAGCGGGAAAGTGATGCCCCGTTGATGAATTGTGTGTTATATTTTTGCACCTTACACGTATCGTAATTACGATCAGATAATAGAGGGATAATGGCTCTATGAGCGATTTAGCTAAAGAGATCACGCCCGTAAACATTGAAGATGAGCTTAGAGGTTCATACCTAGACTACGCGATGTCAGTAATCGTGGGTCGTGCTCTTCCAGATGTGCGTGATGGCCTAAAACCAGTACACCGCCGCGTTTTATTCGCGATGAACGTACTAGGCAACGATTGGAACAAACCATATAAAAAATCAGCCCGTGTTGTCGGCGACGTAATCGGTAAATATCACCCACACGGTGATAGTGCTGTGTACGACACAATCGTACGTATGGCTCAGCCGTTCTCACTTCGTTACATGCTGGTCGATGGTCAAGGTAACTTTGGCTCGATCGATGGCGACTCTGCTGCGGCAATGCGTTATACCGAAGTACGTATGGCGAAGATTGCCCACGAACTTCTGGCTGACCTAGACAAAGAAACCGTAGACTATGTACCTAACTATGATGGTACTGAGCAGATCCCTGCGGTTCTTCCGACGAAAATTCCTAACCTACTGGTAAACGGTTCTTCTGGTATCGCGGTAGGTATGGCAACCAACATCCCGCCACACAACCTTGGCGAAGTGATCGATGGCTGTCTTGCGTACATCAATAATGAAGAAATCACTATTGATGAGCTAATGGATTACATTCCTGGTCCTGATTTCCCTACAGCGGCGCTGATCAGCGGTCGTAAAGGCATCGTAGACGCGTACAAAACAGGTCGCGGCAAAATCTACATGCGTTCAAAAGCGGAAATCGAAGTGGAGAAGAATGGTAAAGAAACCATCATCGTCACTGAAATTCCTTACCAGGTAAACAAAGCTCGCTTGATCGAAAAGATCGCTGAGCTGGTTAAAGATAAAAAAGTAGAAGGCATCAGTGCGCTACGTGACGAGTCTGATAAAGACGGTATGCGTATCGTAATTGAATGTAAGCGCGATGCTGTGGGCGAAGTGGTTCTAAACAACCTTTACGCACAAACCCAGCTTCAAACGACTTTCGGTATCAACATGGTTGCGCTAGACAATGGCCAGCCAAAACTATTCAACCTAAAAGAGATGTTGAAGTGTTTCGTTGACCACCGTCGTGAAGTTGTTACTCGTCGTACTATCTTCGAACTACGTAAAGCTCGTGAACGTGCACATATCCTTGAAGGTTTGGCGCTTGCACTAGCGAACATCGATGAAATCATCGAACTTATTCGTAAAGCTCCAACACCTGCAGAAGCGAAAGCTGGCCTTGTAGCGCGTGGTTGGGACCTTGGCAACGTAGCGGCAATGCTAGAGCGTGCAGGCACCGATGCTGCTCGTCCAGAATGGCTAGAAGAGCAATACGGCATCCGTGACGGCCAGTACTTCCTGACTGAAACTCAAGCACAAGCTATCCTAGACCTACGTCTACACAAGCTAACTGGTCTTGAGCACGAGAAGATTCTTGACGAATACAAAGCACTTCTAGATGAAATCGCAGAGTTAATGCACATCCTTGCAAGCACTGAGCGTTTGATGGAAGTGATCCGTGAAGAGCTTGAAGCGGTTCGCGATGGTTTCGGCGATGCACGTCGTACAGAAATCACAGCAGCTAGCCATGACATTGACATGGAAGAGCTGATCGCTCGTGAAGACGTAGTAGTAACTCTGTCTCACGAAGGTTACGTTAAGTACCAAATTCTAAGCGACTACGAAGCTCAGCGTCGTGGTGGTAAAGGTAAGAGTGCAACGAAGATGAAAGATGAAGACTTCATCGAACGTCTACTTGTTGCAAATACTCACGATAACATTCTATGTTTCTCAACTCGTGGTAAGACTTACCGTCTGAAAGTTTACCAATTGCCTCATGCAACTCGTACTGCACGTGGTAAGCCAATCGTAAACATCCTTCCGCTAGAGGAAGGCGAACGTATCACCGCAATTCTTCCAGTTGATGAGTTCTCACCAGAGAAATTTATCTTCATGGCGACAGGCGATGGTACGGTTAAGAAGACTCCACTGAACCAGTTTGCAAACGTACGTTCAAACGGCCTAATCGCTGTGAACCTACGTGATGATGACTCACTAATTGGTGTTGATATCACAAACGGCGATAGCGACATCATGCTGTTCTCTAAAGCAGGTAAAGTGGTTCGCTTCAGCGAAGACAAAGTACGTGCAATGGGTCGTACAGCGGCGGGTGTTCGCGGTATGAAACTAGCAGACGAAGACCAAGTTGTTTCTCTAATCGTTCCGTCTAACGAAGGCGATATCCTAACGGTTACACAAAACGGCTACGGTAAGCGTACTGAACTAGCGGAATACCCAACGAAAGGTCGTGCAACTCAGGGTGTTGTGTCTATCAAGGTTTCTGAGCGTAACGGTCCAGTTGTTGGCGCAGTACAAGTAGAAGAAGGCGACGAGATGATGATGATCACCGACGCTGGTACTCTAGTTCGTACTCGTGTAGCTGAAGTAAGCCAAGTAGGTCGTAACACTCAAGGTGTAACGCTGATCCGTACAGCAGAAGATGAGTCAGTAGTTGGTCTACAACGCATTGACGAAGTTGAAGAAGTAGAATTACCTGAAGGTGAAGAAGCGGAAGCAACAGAAGCAAATGTTGAAGGTCAAGCGCCTGAAGCACCAGCAGCGGACGATACAGCTGAAGGTTCTGAAGAAGAATAATCTTCTCAGTCACTGCTAAATTTAAAAGCCGAGCATTACGCTCGGCTTTTTTGTACTTGTATCAACGCAATGAAAGCTCTAAACCAGTAGACTGAAACTCTCTTGTTTTATGGAATGCACTATGTCGGTTTGGTTTTTTGTTGCCATCACTTTGATGGGTTTATTCATTGTGGCTTTGTCGCTGAGCGCCGCCAAAGTAAAGCCAGCGCAATGGTTTAGCTTCTGCGCGTTGGTGCTCGTGCTGACGAGTGCTAGCTTTTTACTTTTTCGTCAATCTGCTCCTCAGCCAATACAAGCCGATGCATCGCGGATGATGACTGCTCATGACATCATTGAGGAAATCCAAGACCAATTGCGTGAAGACCCAAATAATGCTGAGCTATGGTTTCAGTTGGGGCAGGGATATCTGGTCGAAGGAGAGCTTGATGGAGCACTGATTTGCTTCGATTATGCCATTCAGTTGACAGACCCAGTCAATGCAACTCAACTTGCCGCTAAAGCAACCACCCTGTATTACATCCATAAACAAGCGATGACGAGTGAAGTCAGTTTATTGCTTGAACAAGCGTTGCAGTTAGAGCCTCATAATGAAGCGGCCTTGTCTTTGATCGCAAATGATCATTTTTTGTCATTCCGTTTTCAGGAGGCGATTGATGCTTGGGTACTATTACTAGATTCTAATGATCCCAACTTAGATAGAGTGCAAATTATTAACTCTATCAACCAAGCGAAAGAGCTGTTGTAGACGTAGAATTTAATAAGCAGTAGACGAAAGGTGGGCGACGAATGAAGAATAAAGCGTTAGGTATTTTGGTGGTGCTGTGTGGCTCCGTACTGGCAGGCTGTACTTCTTCCGAACATTCTGGCTCCTCATCTACGGTCTATTACTCTTCCGGTTACTACGATCCATGGTGGTATGATCATGACGATTACTGGATCTACTATTATCCGGGTTGTTGTGACAACGATGATGAATACAAAGAGAAATTGGAAGAGTGGTGGAATGGCTTGGATGAAGACCAACAGCAATCCATCAAAGACAAAGTTGAAGATTGGAAGGATGATGATATGTCCACCAACATTGACAACATGAAACGCCAGCTTGACGACCATTGGCAATCTCTACCTGAAGAGCAGAAGCAGGAGATTCAAACCAAGTGGGAGAATCGTCCAGAGCGAAGCGAGCCCGCGGCTTTACAAGACAAAGCATTGAAAGAAAAGGCGCAACAAAGAAAAGCACTGCCAGAGACGAAGATTCAGCGTCCTGCGGAAAGACCTAATGTGCAAATGCCTAAAACGCGCCCAAATATTCAGTCTAGGCCGAGACTTCCTCGTCGTTAGCACATTCGATTTTTGTCTCTCGATAGAATCGAGGACGAAGAAATAAAGAAAGGGGCGTTCAGTACGCCCCTTGTTGTATCTATTAATTAATCTTCACCAGTTAAACTAGTACGTCGCTTCGCGTTCAGCAGCTGCCTTATCCCACTCTGGTGCCACCGTTTCTAGGAAGTGTTTCTTATCTGAGTTCATTTTCTCCATATCCATACCTAGTGCTTGTTGTGCCTTAGCTTTGGTCGAGATATCAGGGATTTGTACTGGTTCAGTAATGCCTTTGGTTGCAAGTAAACGAACCAGCTTAGTGCGTGCGTCCGCCGCACGGTCAACCGCAGTACCTAACACCTCTAGCGCAACTTCAGGCGCGTGCATGTGGACACCATGAGACGCAATCGCGTAGTCCCAACGCCATTGTGCATGGCGGATATCTTGCAGGATCGGCTGCATTTCATCTTCGGTTGCGCCGGCTTTCCATGCTGCACCCGCTTCAAAGTGCGCTGCTACGATTTGCTTCTCGGCTGTTAGCTTCATGTTCAGTACTTGAGCTTTACGCGTTGAAACGATGCCTTGTAGCTGCTCTTTGGTTTGGGTATGACATTGTGCACAAGTGTCTTCGAAGCGATCAAACGGATTACCCACTTTGTGGTCGGTGTAAACGGTGCCGTCTTCTTTAGTTACTTTTGGCATGTGGCAGTCCACACATACGACTTTATTCTTGCCGTGGATGCCATCACGCCATGTTTCGTAACCTGGGTGCTGTGCTTTCAACATTGGTGCCTTCGATACTGCGTGTGTCCAATCTTTGAAGTTCAATGCATCGTAGTACTGCTCCATATCGTTCACAGTGGTCCCCATGTCCCATGGGAATTTCACGGCTTTGGTTGGACCGGTAAAGTAGTATTCAACGTGACACTGCGCGCAAACAGACGCTTGTTGATCTAGGCGAGATTGCTCATCAAACTTTTTGCCGATGGCATCGAAAGCGCGTTCTACATAAGGGCGAGTTATTGCCAGCGCTGGTTCACCGTTCTTAAATTCATCAGAGCGAGTGTCGTGACAGTCTGAACAACCAATAGGGTTAACGATCTCCGATCCTAAGCGTGCCCATTTGCCTTCGAAGTAGCCATCTTCACCGCGTTCATCAATTACGCGAGCCACATCTGGGCTTTTACAGCTCCAACACGCCATCGGCATAGGTCCGGATTTTTCGTCTGTCGGTGCGCCGGTACGTAAGGTTTGGCGAACATCATCCAATGCGTAGAAGTGACCGCGGGCTTTATTGTAATCTTTCGCAAAGCCATAGCCTGCCCATAGAATCACCATGTTTGGGTCTTCACTTAAGGCATCTTCAATATGTTCACTTTCTGATGTTGCTTTCCAAGAATGATATTGGTCAGGGTGGTTTTGTTCAAAGGCATCGTTGCGTGGATCGACGAGTCCTTTATCTTCCGCTGCCATAGGAGCGCCTACCAAAAATAATTGGCTGGCGAATAAGGTCGCAACCGCGATGGGTGCGCTCATCCAGTGTTTTATGCTCACGGTGTTATCTCCATATTTGTTTTTATAAGCAGCGTTGTGAGGAGCTATTCCAAATAAGAACCGGAGATCTAAGATTAATAATATGTCTTAATCAAATAGATGAAATAGTGAGCGATGCTTGTCTTGTTTTAGATCAATTTACGCCAGTGATCTCAGTCATGTTTATATTTATATACCCCTAAAGTGGTATGTTGTAACTTGTTGTGTGCTAAGGTTTTAGCTTTCTGTCTGTTTAAAAAATAGGGTGATTAAGCTCGCTTTTTGAGCGGTTGTTTCTACCCCTTATGGAGAATAGGGGTATTATAAATATAGGTTTAGCGTTGTGGCTTTCCGAAATAAGAATTGATGTCATTTGAAGGTTTGTAAAAATATCTTCAGAGGAAATTAATTGTCGCTCAAATAAATAATTGAGAATGGTTATCAATTATTATCGAGCTAAGGAAAGAAAAATATGGGCAATATAAAATTGACCATAGAGACAATGCTGAAATTTCTCTTCATCTTTGCCTTCTATGGTTTTTCCATCGCCGCCCATGCGACTTCTTCAGAGTCAGTTGAAGGTGCTCAGGCTGAGCGTCATCAAGTCGAACTGATCCGAGACCGAGACTATAAATGTCTTCAATGTCATAAGGACGCCAAAGACACTCTGAATCTATCGCATGATCCACAAGCGTTATTGAGCCAAGGAAAGCAACTTAATTGCACCAACTGCCACAGCAATATTGGTCCTGACCACCGTGAAGGGGCGCCGGATGTTATTAAGTTTTCTGCTGCGCAATCAAAAGCAGTGCACGATAAGGTGTTCCTCGATCCGAGTTTGATCCTCAAAGCTAATAGTCAGTGCGTGGATTGCCATGCGCCTACTGAGCTAAGAGAAAGCCACTGGACGCACGATGTTCATGCAAAGAATCTTACTTGTTCAAATTGTCATGATGTTCACGCTGCAAAAACCAAAGCACTGTCTTACGACAGAAAACAGCTGATCAAGCAATGTGTCGATTGTCACTCTGAATTTGCCGTCGAACCTGAACTTGCAAAAGAAGAGGAGAGATAGCATGAAATGTTCTAGAAGAAACTTCCTAGCTGGCAGCGGCGCTTTGATATTGACCACTGGCGTTGCAGGCACTTCCGTTGTTAGCTCCTCTCTTTATGCCAGCGATAGTGAGCAAGCAAAGCGCATGGGGATGGTTCACGATGAGAATGCTTGCATCGGTTGTACCGCTTGTACTGATGCTTGCCGTGAAGTGAATAACGTTCCTGAAAGCGTTACCCGTCTTAAAATTCATCGTAGTGAGCCGATTGGGGAGTTCCCTGATGTGGAATACCAGTTCACTCGAGACTCTTGCCAGCACTGTGATAATCCGCCTTGTGTATACGTTTGTCCAACTGGCGCTGCGTATAAAGACGAAGCAACTGGTATCGTCGATGTGCACAAAGAAAAATGTGTTGGTTGTGGTTACTGCTTAGCTGCGTGCCCTTATCAAGTCCGCTTCTTTAACCCAGTCGATCACTCTGCGGATAAATGTAATTTCTGTCGTGATACCAATTTAGCGCAAGGTAAACAGCCGGCATGCGTGGAATCTTGCCCGACGAAAGCACTGATATTTGGCGATTTAAACGATCCTACAAGTGAAGTGAGCAAAGCGATAGAAAGCCACGTTGTGTACCGTGATAAATCGCATTTAGGTACACAGCCTAAGCTGTACAAAATTCCACATAGCAAAGGGGAGGTGTCATCATGAACGGCTTCGAGAGTGCTTTCCACTTTGACTCGTTAGTTTGGGATTGGATCATCGCAATATATCTGTTCTTAGCGGGTATGTCCGCGGGGGCGGTAATGATATCCATCTATTTGAAACGCAAGGTTATCGAGGGTGACCCAGCAAACAATGGCATCATGAAAGCTATGGCTTGGTTAGCACCGTTTGGCATCATTGCTGGTCTAGTTATTTTGATTTTCCACTTAACTAAACCGCTAGAGTTTTGGAAGATCATGATTTACTACAATCCGACTTCCGTGATGTCTATGGGCGTTATCTTGTTCCAAGTGTACATGATCGTACTATTTGTTTGGATTGGTGTGATTTTCCGTCACCAAATCATCAGTTTCTGCGAAGGCAAGTTGCCAGGCAAGTTGCTCGATTTTGTTGATGATCTCCTGATCAAGTTCGGTAAAGGTAACAACGCGATAGAGCTCTTTCTGGGATTCTTAGCGATAGTTTTAGCCGCTTATACCGGCTTCCTGTTATCGGCATTGAAGACTTACCCAATGTTGAATAACCCAGTACTGCCTATTTTGTTCTTGTTCTCTAGCTTATCTTCAGGAGCGGCGGCGTGTTTGATGTTTGGCATCTTGGTTTTCAAAGAGTCAACTAGTAGCCCAAGTGTGTCTTGGGTTCACGGATTTGAACGCCCAGTTGTATTGTTTGAGCTGTTTGTCTTGGTGACCTTCTTCACCGGTCTGATCTTTAGTGGCGGTCAGAATGAGGTTGCCGCTTGGAATGCGATATCTAACGGTTTCTGGGCGCAATGGTTCTGGGTTGGAGTCGTGCTCATCGGTATGCTCACACCGTTAACGCTGAACTGGTTAACGCCTTCTGAAGTTCGCCACAAGGGAAGCTACGTGTTTGTGGTGACGACGTTAAGCCTGGTTGGTGTATTGATGCTACGCACGTTCATTCTCTATGCCGGTCAGATGACTATAGTATAGGGAGGTGTAATGGAGGCTGAACTGGGGTTATTTTTACTCATACTGGTGTCGATTGGCTCTACGTGTGCGGCGTTTTTGTATTGGATTCGTCGCGCAATTGGCAAAACGGTGGCGCTACCGCACCAAACTGCAACGTCATACATCATCAGTTTGGCCTCTTTCATTTGCTTATCGCTTTTGATTGTCTGTTTTGTTCAAGATAATTTCGCGCTTGAGTATGTGGTTACTCATTCCAATAGCCAGCTGCCTGTCGCATTCAAGGTGGCGGCTACTTGGGGAGGGCACCAAGGTTCGATGTTATTTTGGGTGGTTACACTCAGCATGTGGGCGTCATTGATCGCTTTTAAATCACCTGTTAATGCTCAATATACTGGTGATTGCCTAGGAATCATGAACGTTCTTATTGCGATCTTTGCGTGGTTTACGCTTGCCACATCAAATCCATTTGAATATGCCCAAAGTTTCGCTCTGGAAGGACGTGACCTCAATCCTATGTTGCAGGATGTTGGGCTTATTATTCACCCGCCTTTACTTTACCTAGGTTACGTTGGTTACTCTGCAGTATTGGCTCTTGCGCTTGCTGCTTTGTTTGGAAGGCAACCACACCATGAGTGGTATGCATTTGTTCGAGGCATTGCCTATTTCGCTTGGGGTACGTTAACGGCGGGCATTTTAGTTGGATCGTGGTGGGCTTATAACGAATTAGGTTGGGGGGGCTGGTGGTTTTGGGACCCGGTAGAAAATGCGTCTTTGATGCCTTGGCTAGTTGGCACAGCCTTACTCCATAGCATACATTTGTCAGCAAGGAATAAAGGGGCGATTTGGAGCACTTACGCGTTAGCGTTTAGTACGTTTAGCCTCAGTGTATTGGGTACTTTTGTTGTCAGAAGCGGAGTTTTAACATCTGTCCACGCATTCGCTGTTGATCCAACTAAGGGATTGGCATTGCTGTGCGTATTGGTGATTATTGTCTTTGTCACTTTTGGGTCTCTGATATATCGAGGTCAGCAGATTCCTCAATCGAATATTGATACCATTTTTAGTCGAGCTTACTTATGTTACATGGCGATAGGCTTGTTAGTCATTGCTACTGCTATCGTGTTTCTTGGTACGTTTTATCCGATGATATACCAAGTATTGGGGGCTGGTAGTATTTCAGTCGGACCACCATATTTTAACTCACTTATCTATCCATTATTTGTTTTTAGTCTTGTTGTGCTGGCTTGTTCCACGTTTTGTTCATGGCAACATCCTCGGGCAGGTAAGGATCTGAAAGTACTATGGTTGATTGCTTCTTTGAGTGTCATTACGGCCAGCATTGTAGCAATTATGGTTAACACGGGCTTGATGCTAGGTGTAATTTTTGCGTTGGCAATTTATGTCGTTTCTAGTCATGCCTTTCAGTGGGCAAGAAGTGGTGCGAAGATTAGCACTGCACCTAAACTTTTTGCCCACATTGGTTTTGTCATTGCTGGAGTAGGGGCGATAGTAAATACCTCCTACTCTTATGAATTTAGCTACCGAATGTCTCCAAACTCTCAGCATCAGTTCCAAAACGTATCTCTCGAATATGTGGATACTCACTGGAAGGTTGGGCCGAACTATACTTCGGAAATAGCAGAGATACGCCTTAGCACAACGGAACAACACAGCTTCACTCTGCTCCCAGAGAGAAGGCATTATTCAGTGCGAGTTATGAATATGACGGAGCCTGCCATTAAGTCTTTTTGGCATGGTGACTACTATATTACACTTGGGGAAAAGCTGTCAGAGCAATCTTATGCGGTGAAAGTGCAGTACAGAGCCGCAATTTGGTGGATATGGTGTGGCGGTTTCGTTGCACTAATAAGTATGTTATCAGCCTTACTGCCTAAAAGATCTTGGAGTCGAGTCAGTGATGAATCCTTCGCATAAACTAGCTATTCTAGCGGGAGCTATTGCGGTATTTTCGGTAACCAGTTACCTGTCTTTAGCTGATCGTCCAAACGTCGAGACAACGAAAAATCGGGTGGTCTATGTTCCAAGTTTTGAGGCTGACAGCTTAGCGACAACGGACGTACTTACGGAAAAGCTGTTTGCAGAGCATGATTTGCAAATTTTAAACGTCTGGGCGTCTTGGTGCGGTGTGTGTAAACGTGAGCATGATGAATTGTTGAGTTTATCGCGAGCTGGTGTGCCAATAATAGGTTTGAACTATAGAGATCAAAGCCATGCAGCTCAAGAATACTTGGCTCGGGAGGGTAACCCATATGCCAAGGTGATATTTGATCCCAAAGGTGAACTAGGGATCGATTTAGGTATAATCGGAACGCCGGAAACGTACCTAATTGATCAAGAGGGGCAGATTTTGATCAAATATCGTGGTGAAATTAATAAGGATAAATGGAATGCTATTTTCTCTAAGTTCTTTGATATCTCGATATAATTTATCTTTTGTATTATCTTTATTATTCGCCTTACTCCCATTAAATGCGTACGCTATTCATGATGATCAAAACGTTGATCTTTTTGAATTTAAATCAGTTGAAATGCAACAGCGTGCAATTACTTTGGCTAAGTCTCTTCGTTGCCCTCAATGTCAAAATCAAAACCTAGTCGAGTCGAATGCCTATACTGCGAAAGCGCTACGGCTGAAGGTCTACGAGATGGTGAATGAGGGATATACAGATAAAGAGATCAAGCAATACTTAGTTGATCGATATGGAAATATTGTCCTGTATGATCCGCCATTTAACCTCTCAACGGCATTATTATGGATCTTTCCAGGGCTATTTATGATCTTTTTTCTAATTATTTCGATCAAAAAACTCAAGCGTTAATAGTGTGATAATTGTTCCACTATTTAAAATTAATTGTGCATATAACAGGCAAGATGTTATCATTTTCAAGAATTTCAGATTAATTCAGTGAATAGCGAACTAAATAAAAAGATGAGCTAACGCGTATTTCGATAACGTATTATATGTAGGTGTTTGCAGTGGATTCAGTAATATCGCAATTAAAAAAGGACTTTTACTCGCAGATTCGAGCATTGCAATCACCGAAGCTGCCGCAAGTCACATCAACGCTAGCCGTTTTAAGTGATGAAGAGCTTCAAGAGCTCGAAAATGTCTGGATTGAGCTTGTTGTGTGGAAGAACAAGCAAACTCACTAAGTTACTATACAGCCAGTTTTATATAAAAAACCCCAGCCTTTGCAGACTGGGGTTTTTTATTGTACTTATTTTAAAATGTTATATTATAACATTTGTCAGCCGGGTAATGCTGTATGATTAACTAGGTACTAAAAGTGTTCTAAAAAGAATCAACCATAACTGGTTAGTTTGATTACCCTTTAAGTGAAGCAGTTGCATTCAAAGTGATCTTAAGATTGAAAAATCAGGTATCAATCCCCATAGTCTGTGATTGAGAGAGATTTCTTATGAATGCAATTACAAAAGTGCATCAAGCAATACATCAAGTGAGTATAGATATGGCGGAAGTTCGTGCCAGAGTAGATTTTAAAGTCGGGGCAAAAAGTAACATTGAAGCTGAGATTCTGTCCTTCCACGGATTGAAAACAGACAAAGAACACGTTGCAGTAATTTTCAAGCATGCAGACCAAACGCAAGACACACCGTTAGTCAGAATGCACTCTGAGTGTTTGACTGGTGACGTATTCCATTCTTCACGCTGTGACTGTGGTGAGCAACTGGAAGAGACCATTAACCGTATGGGTGAATCAGGTGGGATCATTCTATATCTTCGCCAAGAAGGTCGTGGCATTGGCCTATACAATAAGATCGATGCGTATCGTCTACAAAGCCAAGGCATGAATACTTATGAAGCCAACAACCACCTAGGCTTTGATGATGACTTGCGTGACTTTACGGAAGCTGCACAAATGTTAGAAGCATTAGGTGTGAATAAGATCCGCCTTGTGACAAATAACCCTAAGAAAATCCGTGAATTATCTGAGTATGGGATAGAAATCGCTGAAGTTGTCAATACTTCTGCACATATCAAAGATGGCAACGAAAATTATTTGAAAGCCAAGGTGTCCCACGGTAAGCACCATCTAAAGGTTTAATCTTAAATATAAATCTAACAACAAAGATTGTTAAAAGCCTCATGTTTGTGAGGCTTTTTTTGTATCTGGAGTTGCAAATAAATTGTAAATTTGTATTATCTCGGGACTAAAAGTGCAAATAAGAATAATTAGCACTACCAATACGATAATTAAAATGCTCAACAAGGATGCTTCAGATGAATGCAAAAACAGTTTTAGTCCAGTCTATTGCTGCATCACTTCTCATTGCCAGTGGTTCTACGGTTGCTGCTACAGTAACTAAACAACAAGTTGTCGAACATTATGCAGATGTTGCTCACGCGGTATTTTCTGATTCTGTGACAACAGCAAAAGCCCTCGATGTAAAAATCGACGAATTCCTTAAATCTCCATCCGCAGCAAAGCTTGAAGAAGTAAAACAAGCTTGGCTAGACTCTCGCGTACCATACCAACAGTCTGAAGTTTTCCGCTTTGGTAACGCGGTCGTTGACGATTGGGAAGGTCAGCTAAATGCGTGGCCACTTGATGAGGGGCTAATTGATTACGTTGCAACTGATTACCAATATGAACTAGGTAATGAAGGTGCTTCCGCTAACATCATTGCGAATACAAGTCTCCAGATTGGTGCGTCGAAGCTAGATGTCGCTAAAATCACACCAGAATTGCTAGCAGATCTAAACGAAGTAGGTGGTTCTGAAGCAAACGTTGCTTCGGGTTACCATGCGATTGAGTTCTTACTTTGGGGTCAAGATCTTAACGGTACTAATGCAGGTGCAGGTCAACGAGCTTACACTGACTTCGTTGTCGGTTCTGAGTGTACGAATGGTCACTGTGACCGTCGTGGTGAGTACCTGAAAGCGGCTGCCGATCTACTGGTTCAAGACCTAGAGTGGATGGAAAAGCAGTGGTCTGCAGACGTGAAAGGTAACTACCGTGAAGAGCTTCTTAATGGCTCGGCAGACAACGGTCTTCGTAAGATGCTATTCGGTATGGGTTCTCTTTCTCTGGGTGAGCTAGCTGGTGAGCGCATGAAAGTTGCACTAGAAGCAAACTCGACAGAAGACGAACACGATTGTTTCTCAGACAACACTCATAATTCTCATTACTACAACGAGCAGGGCATTTATAACGTTTACACCGGCCTATACAAGCGTGAAGATGGAACATTGCTATCTGGTCCAAGCATTGCGGATCTTGTTGCTCAAAAAGACAAAAAAGCAGCAAAAGAAATCCAGAAGCAGTTTGATGTTACTCGCAGCCAAGTAGGTGAGCTAGTGACTTCTGCTGAGAAGAACAACCAGCACTTCGATCAGCTAATTGCGGCGGGTAACGCACAAGGCAATGCGTTAGTAAACGACACTATTATGTCGTTGGTAGCCCAAACCGGTGCGATTGAGCGAGCGGCGAATATTGTCGGTATCGATAGCCTAAGCCCTGATACTGCCGACCACGAGTTTTAATAAAAAAACCATAATAGATAAGGGCTCTTTATGAGCCCTTTTGCCATTTGAGCTCGTTGTTATCACACCTGTCGTATTAGTAGAGCAATGATATGAAGCCATTCCTAATTTCTGCGCTAGCCGCGCTCCTTTCTTCTTCTGCCATGGCTTACGATGTTAAGTCTGGTGGCAAAACCAGTGTCAAAAAAGATGGCGCGAATGCCTATTCTCTTCCTGCTGCCAATCTTCCAATGAGTAAGCGCCTTGACTTCAGTGTCGGCAACAGTTTTTTCCGCAACCCCTGGGTTCAAGCTCCCGCATCGACGGACGCTCGTGATGGTCTAGGTCCGCTGTTTAACACCAATGGTTGTCAGAACTGTCATATTAAAGATGGTCGTGGTCATCCGCCAGAGAAAGATGATTTACATGCCGTGTCTATGTTAGTGCGCTTGAGCATTCCTGCGATGACGCCAGAACAAAAGACAGTGTTCATCAAAGACGGTGGCATACCTGAACCAACTTATGGTGGCCAGCTTCAAGATTTCGCCCTGCAAGATCAAACGCCAGAGGGGAAAATCGAAATCACTTATACCGATGTGCCAGTGAAATTTAAAGATGGTACGACGGTGACACTAAGAAAACCTCATTTGAAGGTAACCGAGCTGGGTTACGGCGATATGCACCCAGATACCGAGTTTTCAGCACGTGTGGCACCGCCAATGATCGGTCTTGGTTTGTTGGAGAGTATTCCCGACGAAACGCTACTCGCTTGGGCTGATGAACAAGACTCCAACAAAGATGGTATCTCAGGCAAAGCAAACAAGGTTTGGGATATTGAGAAGGACGACTTCTCGATTGGCCGTTTTGGCTGGAAGGCCGGACAGCCGACGCTAATGCAACAAAATGCTGCGGCATTCAATGGCGATGTCGGTTTAACGAGCCATCTGTTCCCGAATGAAAACTGTACCTCGAATCAAACCATTTGTGACGACATGCCAAATGGCGGTAAGCCAGAAGTGAGTGAGAACATTCTTGACTTTGTGGAGTTTTACAGCCAGCACCTAGCAGTGCCAATTCGTCGTAATGTAAATGATCCAGAAGTGAAGCTTGGTCAACAGATCTTTGCATCATCTGGTTGTGAAAGCTGTCATAAGACAAGTGTGAAGACCGCTAAACGACCAGAATTGCCAGCGCTTTCTGAGCAGCTTATCCACCCATACACAGACATGCTTTTACACGATATGGGTGAAGGCTTAGCCGATCACCGTCCGGAATACTTAGCAAACGGGCGTGAATGGCGAACTGCACCATTATGGGGGATTGGCTACACCGAGGAGGTTAACGGCCATACTTACTTCCTACATGATGGACGTGCGCGCAACCTTATGGAAGCAGTATTGTGGCATGGTGGCGAAGCCGAAACAGCTAAGCAGAATGTTTTGGCACTGAATAAGAAAGAACGTGATGCATTGATTGCATTTTTGAATTCTCTATAAGGCACATACCATGAAAAAAAGACTGTTAGCGAGTGCTATTGCAGCAACTCTAAGTTTGGTTGGCTGTCAGGCAACAAACGAATTGGCCTCTGCAAAGCCAGAAAAGACAAACCACCTTTCACAAAATGTGTATGAAGTGGAGTTTCAAGCGGCGCAGGCATTTTTAGTTCAAACGACAAATCTTGAGCAGAGCTTTAGTGATTACTGTGCGTCAGAGAGCAAAGATTACGCGAAAGTAAAACAGCAATGGCATCAAACTATGCTGGCGTGGAT
>Ga0209379_10000902_pt1 | contig 21217 bp, 20 predicted proteins | sample tdDd001_FD_187124 | JGI IMG/M metagenome (GOLD analysis project Ga0209379, IMG submission 187124) | Marine sediment microbial communities from the Atlantic coast under amendment with organic carbon and nitrate - tdDd00.1 (SPAdes)... | ecosystem: Environmental > Aquatic > Marine > Coastal >...
CGTCGATTCCTGTTCCTGTGTCTGCACATTCAATCATAAGCTGACCACTGCTCTTTTTGCAGCTGATAGCTAAACCTCCGCCATCTGGCATGGCATCAACCGCATTGCTAATTAAATTTATAATAATATGCTTCATGGATTCTCTATTGATAATACAGTTTAAATCCTCTGCACACTCAAAGCTTGAAACGATATTCTGTCGGCTCATCAACTTATGCTCCAGGCTTAAAATATCCGATACAAATGCATGTAAATTTGTCATTTCAAAATCATCTCCGGATATGCTGGAAAAGTTGAGTAGATTGTCTATAATCCGGCTCGCTTTTTCAACGGAAGTTTCAATGATTTCAATAGACTTATCCCGCTTCTTTTCATCTTTTGTCAGATCGTTTTTCAAAATATAAGTAAAGTTACGAATCGTTCCCAGAGGATTTCTAATTTCATGAGCCACACCCGCTGCAAGCTGTCCAACTGCTGTCATTTTATTACTTTGAAGAAGCTTTTGTTCACTGATTCGCACACTAGTAACGTCCTTAGCCATCACAAGAATCCTGCTGACCTCTCCACCACGTTCTTCCATTGGATAGGTCTCTATTTCATAGATCTTGTTTTGAAGCGTCAACTCTTCCTGATGACTCTTTCCGTCCTCAAAAGTATTGTCGATGATCTGCTTGATGTTTTCAAATTCCATCAAAACAGGTGTATTGTCCCTTGTCGCTGCACTGTAGGCTCGATTTACATTGATAATGCTTCCGTCCCGATCGAGAACGATCATCAGGTGTTTCAAGCTATCAAAGGTCGTCTGAAGGTTTCGACGGCTAGTGTTCAACTCATTTGTACGTTTGTCCACTTCGATAACTAAGAGACGATTCCACGAATAGAGCAGATATCCAAGAAGTACTATACCTATAAAAACTGCCCCTGCAAACAGTGCGATTTTTTCTGTGAATCTTTCCTTAATAAAAGGAGCTGAAATTCCATACCATTTCTGATAGATCTTCTCCATGGTCTCTTTCTTTTTCAGATTGTAAATGCCTTTATTCAGAATGGACACAAGCATTTCTTCCGACTTCGGTACAGCGAGAACACTCTCCATTTCAAACAGTGGCATCTCAACGATACGACTGTTTTCCTTCGCACCCATTTCATCAACAAAATAATTCATAACAGGCTCGTCTCCTACGACAGCTTGAACCGTCCCCTGTACTAACAGGGCTATGGACTCCTTATAGTCGTCTGTATATATAAATGTTGATTCAGTTGTATTTGATCTTAAGTAATCTAGAGCATAATCACCCTTTTGAACAGCAACAATCTTACCTGAGAGATCGCTCGTACTCAAGATCTGTGTTTCATCTGATCTTGTCAAAATTATGGATTTCTGGTTGTAAATCGGATCTGAAAACAAGTAAACTTCCGCCCTTTGCTCCGATGGATACATATCACTAATATCCGATTCACCCGTTTCGAGTGCTATCAGTGCATCCTCCCAAACAAGAGGCTTGAACTCGATTTCAACACCAAGCTCAATAGAGAGCGCGCGTAAGTAGTCTACGACCATGCCCTTGAATTGTCCGCTGTTCTCATCAAGATATCTAAGCGGCGGCGAATTTTGATCCGATCCATAAACAATTGGACCATGTTCTCTAAGCCACACGCGTTCTGACTCAGTCAACTCATGACTTTTTCCCAAATATGAGACCAATCCATCTTCATATTCAATGCGCATATATATATCAAAGAATGCTGTCACCAACAAAATGAGCAACAAACAAACTTTTATAATTTTCTTCTTCATATTATGCTCCTTAGAAAGCTTCCATAGAAAACGATTCTATAAACTGCATTATGATACTACGTATCTAATATATAGTGCAAGTACTGTGCCACTTTAACAATTTCATACCCATGTTGCCGTTACTTATATACAAGGACATTGTTTGATTCTCAAATTATTTTCATCATCTGAAAAGTGCAATTTTTTTCACTCCACTTGGGCACTTAATTGCTCAATACACACAAAAGCCGATATCGCATACATACGATATCGGCTTAACTTACTCATTAATTTGCATAATTACAGTCTCACTGCCATCTTTCTTAATCCGTTGTAATAATGGATATTGGTGTTCATCATTTGCACTATACAGCACCCATTCATCAACGATAGAAAGGTCTGGATGTCCACTTATTGCATCTTCATCAAGCACAAGTAGTTTTTTCCCATCAAGGTCAATTCTGAATAAACCTTGAGCATCACCTTCTGGATCATCATTCTCTCTCTTCATGAAAAATATCCATTGGTCATCCATCACATAACTAAATATCGTATCATCCGTTAATTGTACGAGTTCTAGAGTATCCAAATCAAATCGATAGAGGCAATCATCTTCCGCATTAATGAAAAATAGCGACTCATCCGTTACAATCAAATTACGCATGTAATACCCCTGATAGATTTCGTTAATGTCATTTCCATCAAGATCCATACTCACAGTCTTATTAGTCTCATTCTCTTCATAGGTTAAATAAATTCGTTCCTTATGAATGGCAAAGTTAAAGACCTCTTTGTCACATAAAGGCCGTTTGTCACGACCATTAACCGTCATTTTATAGAGCTTCCAGTCATCACTGATATTGATGAAATAGATATCATTCCCTACAATATGCATATCCAGATTGTAGCCTTTAAATAAAGTTTCCTTTTTTGAGCCATCCAGCTTCATTCTTCGAATACCATCTGAACGATAGAAAATCCAATCCTCAACCACATTTAACGTTCCAAGGCCAGTCCCCTGGGACTTGTTTATGATCTCTTCTTCATTATTAAAGGCTTTGTCCGATCGACACAGGATCAAATTATCTTTCATATAGAAATATGAATCCTCAGTCTCAGAAATAGCAGCGTAATTATTGATATTGCTTTCTGAGTTCCCAGTGATGTCAGACTCTGAAATCGTAATCTCTGGAATTCGTTCGACTCTAAACTCCTCATAACGTTCTACTACAGAATTCAGTGTTTCTCCCTCTTTTACAAGGAATACTATGACCAACACCAGAATAACCGGCATGTAATTTTTTAGAAATGATTTCATTTTAAACACCTTCTCCTAACCATCTTCTCTATTATTTGATTTATTATACTATAGAAAATTGGTAATATAAGGCGCTTAAGACTCTTTTAATACAATCTGACACAACAATTAATATGCCTCATTTCCGTTACAATTATTGACAGACAACTTCCAAAACTTTATTATAGGAATATAGCATATGCCAATAATGATTTTGGCGACTTACATAACTAAATCACTTAATGGAGGAACAATCATATGAAAATTGCATTACCATCACGAGATAACCGTATAGACAGCCATTTTGGTCACTGCGAGTACTTTACTATTTTTACGATCAGCGATAACAAAGAAATCATCAATCAAGAAACTTTGGCTTCACCAGCCGGCTGTGGATGTAAATCGAATATTGCACAAACATTGGCAGAAACAGGCGTTTCTCTAATGCTTGCAGGTAATATGGGCAATGGCGCTGTAAACGTACTTAATAACTCAGGAATTGAAGTTGTACGTGGATGTTCAGGCGATATCAAGACTGTTGCACTTCAGTGGCTTGAAGGAGCTGTGAATGACTCTGGTGATTCATGTCACGAGCATGGACATGAGTGTAACCATTAAAAGTTAGACTAGAACATTCTCAAAGCTCAATAACCTATATAATTAATTAGAAAAAGGCGTTGATTATAGAATTTATGATTCTATAACCAACGCCTTTTCTTTATAGGCACTACACTCGTCGTTGAATTAACTCAAACGCTTCGCTGCCAGTAGATCCTATAAATAGTAATCGAAATAATCCAATTAAAAAAGCCAGTTAATCAATTGATTAACTGGCTTTCATCAGCATAAACTAAAATACTATTTAAGTAAGAATTACTTAGTAGTAATGTTTTCAGCTTGAAGACCTTTAGGACCTTCTGCTACGTCGAAAGTTACTTCTTCGCCTTCTTCAAGCGTCTTGTAACCATCTTTGTTGATTTGTGAAAAGTGTGCGAATACGTCTTTGCCGTCTTCACCTGTAATAAAACCAAAACCTTTTTCACCGTTAAACCATTTTACTGTACCATTCATAATTTGTTACCTCCAAAATTTTATTTTCCTTAAAAAACTGTGTAAAAAAAAGCATCAATAAAATTTTAGCAAGTCAAATAATCATGATAACTCATGGTTACTTCAACATCGATAATCTCTATATTAAATGTTTTCTACTTCATATTTAAGGTTCTAAAGCATTGTAGCATCTATTCTATAAATATGCAAACTTTTTTTGAATTTTTCACTGAAAAGCTTGAATATAGTCCTAGTAAAATATATCTTTCATCACGAAATTATGATAAAATTCATGAGTTATGTAAATTATTTACGAATGAACAAACGTATCATAGGGGGATTTGGTTAAATGAAGATTAGAAAAAAAGTAAAATTGAATCTGTTGGTCATCAGTATGCTTATAATGGCAAGTATGTTGTCTGCATGTGGGGAAACTACTGAGACCACACCTGCTGCAAGCGGAAATGAAACCAATGTTGCAGAAGAAACGGCTATAGAAGAACCTGCCGTATCAGAAGTGAAGATTGAGTTAAAAAGCGGTGACAGCATCAAGGAAGCTTTAGAGCAATTGCCTCCACTTGAGGGCGAAGAGACAGGACTTATATTCCTAACGAATGGACTTTATGAGTATCAAACAGGTGCGATTCCAACTGGATGGACTTTAGAGGGTGAATCTGTAGATGGCGTTATCATAACACCTGAAATGGAACAGCATTTTACAAACCAAGGATCAATAAAAAATATCACATTCCAAAATATCTCGGGTATGTCGAATGGCGGCGCAATCTACAACGACGGTGGCCTTGTTGAGAACTGTAAAATCAAGAATGGCTATGCGGATGCTGACGGTGGCGGTATTTACAATATGAAAGGTTCAGTTATCAATTGTACATTTGAATCTTTACAAGGTGGATATTTCGGCGAATGGGGTACTGAACATCCTTCTATCGAAGGCAGCTGCGGCGGTGGCGTTTACAACAATGAAGGCCTTGTTGATGGTTGTACGTTTATTGACTGCTTTGTAGAAGGAGCAGGCGGTGGTGTATTCAACCTAAAAGGAACTGTATCAAATAGCACTTTCACTGGATGTGCATCTCGTAATGATTATAATGGTGGCGGCGTTTATAATGTTGAAGGCACTGTTACAGGTTGTACTTTTGAAAACTGTACACCTGATGGTCAGTTTGATCAAATATAAATGAATAAATTTAAGTGGACATCCGAGAGGATGCCCACTTTTTTTATATGATATTTCTTATCTTCAACGACTACTTCAAATATAGTGGCTCCACAGAGTTACGATCACACCGCATACACCGTTTCGCTTCCATGAGGGCATCCTCTTTACCAAATGAAGTGGAAACAACATCAAAGTTCGTTCGTCTCACTTCAGGATTGTTATTTTCTTCATGCACCTTTTCTATATCCCAAATCGTGCAGTCAAGTGGTCTTTCAGGAACCACAATATCAACACCTGTGTATAGACCTATTCCATTCAAATATTCATCTATCGAAGCAGCTGCATGTTTCCCTTGAGCAATTGCTTCAATTGCAAGCCCAGGCTTAATCATATCACCAGCTACAAATATCCCCTTCAGGCTTGCTTTGAATGTATATGGATCCACTTTTAGACGTCCTAATTCATCCACTTCTAAATCTGAACTCACATAACTAATATCTGATTTTTGTCCAACTGCATATATGACCTGATCCACTTTAACAGCATTCTTTTGATTTTCATCGTATATGGGATTGAACTTACCATCATCATCTATAAGTGAAGTGCACTGTTTCAGTTCCACATGTGTGAGCTCTTTTTTATTGAAACCAAAATCACTAATGCCATATCCTGCAATGAACTCAACACCTTCTTCAAGAGCGCCCTCTTTTTCTTCTGCACTCGCTGGCATGGCACTATATGTTTCGAGTGACGCAAGCATTACATTTTGAGCGCCCAATCTTATCGCCGTTCTGGCTGCGTCCATAGCGACATCACCACCACCAACAACTAAAACACTCTGACCAACGTCTTTTCGACCATTCACTTTAACGTCTTTCAAAAATTCGACTGCAGTCTCAACTTGATCATGATCTGGCCCAAAATTATTTCCAATATGACTTCCTGTCGCCAATAACACGGCATCATGATTTGCCTTAAGATCATTAAATTGCACATCTGTTCCAACTCTTGTATTTGTGTGAAATTGAACACCTAAATTCTCAATCAATTTCACTTCATCCATTATTGTCTCAAGAGGTAAACGGTATTCTGGAATCCCCATTGACAACATGCCGCCCACAACTTTTTCGGCCTCATAGACATCCACTTTATACCCCGATCTTGCAAGGTAATACGAAGCTGTTAAACCCGCAGGTCCAGAGCCTATAATCGCTACTTTTTTCCCGTTATCATCACGTTTTTCTTCTATAATGCCACCTTTATCAAACGTGGTTGCTGAAACATAACGCTTTAAGGCTCTAACCCCAACAGTGCTTTCAATCTCACCACGTCTACATCTGTCTTCACATGGACGTGCGCACACAAGTCCGCAAATAAATGACAGAGGATTGTTCTTTCTCATCAAATGATATGCTTCTTCTTCCTTATTCTGCTTCATCAATTCAATGTATCCCGGAATATAAACATCTGCAGGACACGCATTCATACACTGCGCTTTTATGAGCCCTCTGCAAATACCGTTTTTACATTTCTTATTCGCAATATGATCAAAGAACTCGCCCTCAAACTCCATTAAGATGAACTTAAAGATTTGATGGAGTCTCGTTACGCCTTGAAGGTCCTCTGATTTTCTGATTTCAAGATTGACTTCACTAAGGATCTCTCGACTGGCCTTACCATTGGCAATACTTTCTATAGCTTGATTTAGGTAACGTAAATGTGCATTGTCCACCTTAAGTTCTCTAATATAAAACCTAGTAAGAAACCTTAGATAATCAACAGGGCAAAATAGATCACTTAGAAACATGATTTTGTTTTCAAAGTTATGCTCTATTATATCCTTAATTCTCACGTTCATATCTTGAGGTTTTATCAGTGCTCCATGTACACCACCCAGTTGAATCAACTTCACAGCTTGACCGTCCTTCATACCTTCGGCGTGTTTATATAAAATATCTTTTATCGTCATATCTGGCGTGAGGACATGCTTCCCCCGCTTATTAACATCACCCAATATTTGAAAATTATTACTCATTGTGACCTCCTCGTGTAGACTGAAGTAACTCAGTATCTATCTCTTCATAATCTGTATTGTACATATAGTATTGCGGTAACGAGTCCATACACGACTCATAACCAATCATACTGAAGGGACAGACTCTCACACAGTTCAAACACTCTTGCTTTGTTGACATCAATTCAAGGCAGGTTGAATACCTTGTTTGACGTTTTAGTGAACCTTTGTGAACAGATTCTTCTTTTGGAATCGATCCACTTGGACACGATTTCTGGCACATTCTACACCGAGAACAGAATTCTTCAATATTAAAATCTTTTGGTGAGTCCAGTGGTAAATCTGCATCAATAAGAATGGCGCAATATTTAAGTCTAGTTCCCACTTCAGGCGTTACACACACGCCATACGTTGAAAAATTACCGAGTCCCGCATTAACCGCATGCGGTGGATATTTAATTTCACCGCCCCAACCTCTTGATCTACAGTCATAACCCTTTGATCTAATGAAATCAGCGACCTTATGAACGTTTCTTGCACATCCTGTATACGCACCAAATGCGCCTAATTCATCTTTTGGCTCTGGATAGTTTTGCATCACATCTTCAGGCATTTCATATCCGAGTAGAATCATGGTGTCAAATATGATCTCATCTTCAACACCAATAGATACATATCTCTTATCTACTTTTGTCACTCCAACACTTGCAAATCCAAGTCCATTTGCATATTCTTTCATATCAGCTTTTAATTTTTCCAAATTGAGTTCTTTATCTGCTGCAGGTTTCGGTACTTCAACACCGTTTGCCTCTTTGGTGATTCTTTCCATAGATGTCTTCTGATCTTTCATATAGTACATAGGACTACCAGTCACTTCATTATGCATCAGCATGAACAATTTAGTGCCACGCCCTAGTCCGCCTTTCGATTTTCCTTTTACCATAGGTGGTGGTCCTATTGGAAATGGTTCGTTTTCGATAACCAGATCGAACGCTTCAACGTTTATTAAGTTCAAATACGGATTGTTATCTGTAATTGATTTCCCGCTATTTTCTTGGATTTTATATATACCTGTAGGATCCCACTTTAAAATTCTGTTGTTTGATGTTTCAGAAAAACCGCGCTTCTTTTCTTCCAACCATTCATCGACTAGATCACTATATTTAGTGTTTTTCACAAACGACATTATTTCTTGACTAGGTTTTGACATATGCACCTCTCTTAACGTTCCTTCATGAATATGCATTTCCTATTTATTATTACTTTTGAAATACATATTAGTTTCATTCTGCAACCTTAAAATAACACCTTTAGTTTCAAAATGCAACTATATTGTGAAAAAAAAAGCGAGTTCAATAATTTATTGAACCCGCTCTAACTTTCTAATACATTTCTTATCTAAATCTTACTTTGCAACACGTTCAAATTTAACTTCGCCTGAAAACTCCGCCATACATGACAGACGATATCCTTGTTTAATCGCATCTTCACCTAACTTTTTGATTTCTCTATTTGTAGGTGCTGAAACTTTACCTTCTAATACTTTTACAGTACATTTACCACAAAATCCATTATTGCAGAAATGTTTAATTTTCACTTGTTCTTTTTTTGCACCCTTTAACATTTTAATGCTTTTTTCACTTTTCAATGTAACCACATGCTCTGACATATTTAATTCTCCTTTTAGAATTCTAATTGCTAATCTTCTCTAATTAAGTAAGAAAGGCAATAACACTTTTTTTCATTTCGAATCCAATTTCACATCCCACTAACTAGTGATAATGCAATAAACAAATGAAACCTGGTCAAAGTTTCTATGGATAAACATACAACTAATTAGTGATAATGTCAATACATCTTTCTATTTTAAAATAGACTAGGAACTTAATCCTAGCCTATCCTCACATTATATTTTTTCTATTTTCACAGCACAGACTTTGAGTTCAGGGATATTAGTTATCGGATCAAGGGCTTCATTAGTTAGTCTATTGACAGATTCTTCAGCAAAGTGGAAAGGTATAAAAACGACACCATCTGCAACTATATCAGAAACTCTTGCTTCGACTTTAATACGACCACGTCTTGATGAAACTGAAACAAGTTCTTTATCTGCAACACCTAAATTTGATGCAGTTGCTGGCGAAATTTCAACATAACTTTTACCTGCAATATTGTTAATACCCTCTTCTTTGCCAGTCATTGTACGTGTGTGGAAATGATAAAGAATTCTTCCGGTTGTTAAAATGAGCGGATATTCTTCATTTGGTATTTCAGCTGGGTCAAGATATTTTATAGGATGGAAGGTTCCAATCCCTTTCGCAAATGTTTCTTTATGAAGATATTTAGTCCCAGGATGATCAGGCGCAGGACAAGGCCACTGTAAACCAACTTCTTCTATTCTTTCATAGCTGATGCCACCATATTTTGGTGTCACGGATGCAAATTCATCCATAACTTCTTTCGCACTTGTAAATGTATTTTGATAACCTAAACGAGCCATAATATCATTAAGAATTTCCCAATCTGGTCTTGCCTCACCTGGTGCATCAACTGCTTTTCGAATGCGTTGCACCCGTCTTTCGCTGTTGGTAAAGGTTCCTTCTTTTTCTGCATAACAGGTAGCCGGTAACACAACATCTGCTTTTTCAGCCGTTTCAGTTAAGAAGATATCTTGTACAACCAAAAAATCGAGATTCTCTAACGACTTCTCAAAATGATTTAAATCAGGTTCAGATACCATTGGATTTTCACCCATGACATAAATGAATTTGATAATGCCTTTATTTACAGCTTCCATAATTTTGGGGATCGTTAACCCATTTTTTTCTGATAGATGTTCCACATTCCAAGCTTTTTCAAACTTCTCACGGGATTTTGGATCAATAACCTTTTGATAACCTGGATAATATATTGGTAAAGCGCCTGCATCCGATGAACCCTGTACGTTATTTTGCCCTCTAAGCGGATTGACGCCACCCGATTCTACGCCTACATTTCCACACATCATCGCAAGATTGGCAACAGATTTAACATTGTCCGTTCCATGACTATGTTGCGTGACACCCATGGTATAGAATATACCTGCCGTATCTGCTTCGCCGTAAATCTTAGCTGCTCTAATCAAATCTTCAACCGGAACACCACATATTTTTGCGGCTTTTTCTATTGGAAAATCTTTTACCAACGCTTTTACCAACTCAAAGTTTTCTGTTCTCTCTTTAATATACCCTTCGTCATACAATCCATTTTCAACGATATAATTCATCATACCGTTTAACATTGAAACATTTGTCCCAGGTTTTATTTGTAAATAGACATCGGCATACTCTGAAATTTCTATTTTACGTGGATCTGCAACAATGAGTTTTGCGCCGTTTTTTATTGCTCTTTTCATAAAAGTAGCAATAACAGGATGTGTTTCAGTCGTATTTGAACCTGTTATAAACATGACATCTGAATGTATGATTTCACCGATGCTATTTGTCATCGCACCAGTACCAAACGAAGCTGCAAGACCTGCAACTGTAGAGCTATGTCAGAGACGAGCGCAGTGATCAATATTATTCGTTCCAAGAACCGCCCTAAACATTTTTTGTATAACATAATTGTCTTCATTCGTACATTTGGCTGATGAAAAACCTGCAAATGCATCAGATCCATAAGTCTTTTTCGTCTCCTGAATTTTAGTAACAATCAACTCAAGTGCTTCATCCCAAGTACTTTCAACCAGAACACCATTTTTTCTGATCATTGGTGTTTTCAGTCTATCTGGATGCCCAATGAAATTATAAACAAATTTACCTTTAACACACAGCAAACCTTTATTAAGTGCATCAACCACTGGATCGATACGTATAATCTTATTGTCTTTAACAACCAGATCTATTTGACAACCCACACCACAATATACGCAAGTTGTTCTTATTTTCCGCTCTGCATCCCAAGTTCTAAATGCCTTTTTCTTCTTCTCCATAAGTGCACCTGTTGGACATACCCCTACACAGTTTCCACACGAAACACAACTTGAATGGGTCATTCCCGTCCCAAACGGATGAGAAACATGCATTTCACCGCTTCTTTCACTAAATCCAATTGCAGAAGTGCCCTGTAATTCACTGCACATTCTTATACACTTTCCACACAATATGCATTTATCTCTATCAATTGTGTAGAATTCATTCGTATCGTCATATCGACCTTTTAGATTCAACGCATATTCCGAATGACTTGCTTCAATCTCGTATTCGAAACAATAATCTTGAAGTTTACATGCGCCCGCTTTTTGGCAGCCCAAACAGTCATTGTCATGTACACCCCACATCAGTTCAAGTATTTCTTTTCGAGCTTTCATAACTCGATCAGAATGGGTTTTAATAACCATGTTTTCTTTAACTTCAGTTGCACAAGCTGCCATAAGTTTTTTTGACTTTTCAACTTCCACAACACAAATACGACACGATCCATGAAGTTTTAATCTATCGTCATAGCAAAATGTCGGAATTTCAATCTCCAATTGTTTACATGCATCTAATATTGTTATGCCTGGCTTGACTTGAAGATTTTGATCATTGATCTTGATTGAAATCATCTTAACCCCCCCAATTCTCAACATCTTTACAAAGTTCATCATTAAAATACTTTAAGGCCGTAAATATTGATGTTGGAGCGGTTTCCCCGAGCCCACAAAATGATGCATCTACCATCACTTCTGATACACTTAAAAGCTTATTCATGTCTTTGACCATTGCAGTTTTATTTGCAACTTTATGTAGTATTTTGACGATTTGTCCCAAACCTTCACGGCATGGTGTACATTTGCCACATGACTCATGTTTAAAAAATTCTTCTATCGCGATTAAGTAATCTATGATTTTAACACTCTCATCTGCAACTACAATAGAACCTGCACCAATGATGAATCCATTTTCTTCAAAATCTTCATACGTATATTTCAGATTAAACAGGCTCTCGGGAATGAGTGGCCCTGACGCTCCACCTGTCTGAACAAACTTAATTTTCGAGCCCGATTTAGTCCCGCCACCAATATCATAAAAAATTTCATTTAGAGTCATACCAAATGGAACTTCATATGTGCCAGGATTCTTGATTTTTCCACTCAAACTAATCACTTTATTCCCTTTACTGAATTCTGTCCCTTCTGCACAATATGCTTTCGATCCATGGATTAAAACTGTTGCAGCACATACAAATGTCTCTACATTATTCACCATCGTAGGCAATCCAAATAGACCTTTTTCACCCACACGTGGCGGCTTTAACCTTGGTCGTCCCACACGCCCATGCATCGATTCGATTAATGCCGTGTTTTCACCACAAATATAAGCTCCGGCTCCAATGTTGACTTTTATGTCAAAATCAAATCCAGCACCCAATATATTTTTCCCTAAGTATCCTGCTTTTTTTGCAATGTCACAAGCCACTATAAATTTATCTCTTATATGTGCATACTCTTCCCTTATGTAAATATAACCTTGAGTCGCGCCAATACAGTATGATGCAATCACCATGCCTTCAATCACTTTATATGGATCTTTCAAAAGTAAATCACGATCTTTAAATGACCCAGGTTCACCTTCATCTGCATTACATAATATGAGCTTCATTTCTTCTTCTCTGTTTTTCGCACTTGACCATTTTTTCCATGCAGGAAATTCTGCACCACCACGGCCTTTTAAATCGACTTCTTTCAATTCGCTTATAGGAAAATCTCGACCACCGTTTATTGCAGTTCGCAGTCCAGAAAAACCACCAAGCTCAACATACTTTTTAATGTCGTCATATTTATACATATTGAAGTATTCAGTGATTAAAGGTTTTATCTTAATCATTTAAGCACCCCTCAAGTTTTCAATAATCTTCTTCATCTTTTCAGTCGTTAATTTTCCATAAACCTTTTTATTAATACGGACAGAAGGCGAGGTATCACAAGCGCCAAAACATGGAGCATAATCCAAGGTGAACATATTATCTTCCGTCGTTTCACCAACTTTTATATTTAGCGTCTTTTCCAAATATTCTTCTATAGAGCCTTTCCCATTCATCCTACAAACAGTACTACTACACATTTCGATATGATATGTACCTTTTCTACTTTTGTTGAGTGCTGCAAAGAAAGAAATGACTTCTGAAATCTGTGTATAAGGAATTTTAATACGATCAGCAATATACATTGCCATGTCAACCGTTATGTATCTACCATCGCTTGCTTCCTGAACTTCAAGCAAAATTGGAAGTAAATCTTCCTCTCGATAATTATAATTTGATAAAATTTCTTCGACGTTAACTTTCAAATCATCCATTTTATGCCCCCTTAGTAAATAAAAAAGAAGTATCCTATTGGATACTTCTCAAAGTCTACTCATATGAACGTTTACCCCAACGATAATTATGCAAACAACGTTGGCTTATCCAGTGCTATATCGGATTATATTGGGATTTACTAATTTTCATCTCTAATTCGCAACACTTCTTTATGCATGTTATCTGACATACATTTCAATAACGCTAAAACCTTTTCGACATCTTCACCATTCATCCTTCTAGAAAAAACATCATTCGTATTCTTCATGATACTCATTATTTCCGATCTATCTTTCTTCCCTTTTTCTGTCATAGATAAACGAGTGATCCTCTTGTCTTCAGAATCTTTTTTTCGCTCGACATAACCGAGCGCTACAAGATTTTTTACCGATTTACTGACAGTTATTTTATCTTCTTTAAGAATTTCGCATATCTCATTTTGACTAATATCATTATGAGCATTAACCTCTTTTAGAACTCGTATATCGTGTTTACCGAGATTGTATTTTTTTAAAAATTTATTCATATAATAGTTATGATCTCTCTCGATCATAGTTAGATACATACCAATTGAATGTTCGTCCACGTCGCTCATCCTCACTTTAAGTATTTCGCTTCACTTCGCATTATAACACATGAGTTGAATTTCATGGATTTGCAGATGCTACGTTGGTACTGAAATATTAAACACAACACCTACATTCAAATTTTCTGCCCAAACGAGACCATCATACATATCAACAATACGCTTAACAATCGTCAGTCCGAGACCGTTTTCTCCACCTTGTCCTTTTTCAAAAGCAACAAACAACTTTTCAAATTGATTTGCATCAATCTCAGGTCCATTATTTGAGATACTTATCTCTATATTTTCCTCACGCTTTTCAACTTTTATATCAATGCTGTCCTTACTGTGTCTCAGCTGATTTTGAATTAAATTTTCAAAAACAACTTTCCACAGCTCAATGTCCCCTTTTATCAGAGTTTCTTCCAATTGAAGTTCCCAATGAACATCTGGTCTTTTATATTTCAGGCGCTCATAAACTTCTAAAACCACCGATTTCAGATCCACGATGACTTCAAGTCGTTTTTGACGTGCCATATACTCTAAATTGGTAATATAAATCAAATCCAAAGTCTTCTTTTGCAACCGTTTTGCTTCAATATCGATTGCTTCAATGCTTCCCTCTAAACTCCCTTTTGGATTGTAACCGTCTTTCATTGCCTGCAAATAGCTTCTTATAACCATGATTGGTGTTTTTAACTCATGAGATATACTTTGCATCAACGCTTGCTGATTTTCATCATGGATAATCAATTGCTTCCGCATTCGTTCACAGGACTCCGATAGATTCGAAATTTCTCTAGGTCCTGTTGCTTGAATTGGTTGCTGCCAATCTCGATTTGCGATCCTCTGCATGTCGCCTTCAAGAGCAACCAGAGGTTTTGTGATTCTATTTGCAATGATTCGTGCCGGTAAAAGCAGTAGCAAAGATACACCCATAATACCGACAAAAACAAACCAAAACTGCGATAGTACCACGTCGTTAAAATTCTCCCAGGCAAAGGAGTAGACATAAGCTGGTTTATTTTCAATCTCTTGTTTGGAGATGACATACATTAGTTTTTCTGCTCCAACGGCCTTTACATAACGCTGCGTTTCACTGTTTTGCAGTTTAGCCTGTTCAACAATTTCCATCTGAATGCTTGGCTCTAGATCCACAGGTTCTACAGCAAACTCTACTGTTGATGATTCCACAAGTTCAACCAGTGGCATATAGGCATGCTGTACTTCGACTGCTGTTGCAGGAATGGTCTGAAGTGTAGGAACGGTTTGCAGTGTCGCGAGTGCATCTGTCACTGTACTTTCTCTTTGGTCAGGATTCAGTATTAACTCACCAGTCAACACAAACTCATTGTTTTGCTGTGCCTCAATTTGAGCATAGACCTGTTCTTCGAAAAAATTCTCAAGGGAAAGATAAAACACCACAGCAAGACACAAACTGATTCCAACAATGATTACCGTGAACCACATCCAGATTTGAATAGATAAGGATTTCGCTTTCATCATTAGAGCCTCCTGTATCCAAAACCATATATGGTTTCTATCCTTAAGTTAGGAAGCTTTTTTCTGAGTCGCTTTATAAGATTGTCTACAACACGGTCTGAGTAGAATGCGTCATCGCCCCAAATCGCGCTCAATATATAATCTCTTGATAATGCCTGACTCTTTTCGTTTATAAATAAAAGCAGCATGTCGAATTCTTTTGATGTGATATCTACTACTATTCCATCATCGGAAACAGTACGCCGGCTTCGATCAACCTGATAACCATCCACACTTTCTGCACCCATTGATTGAAGTTCTATTACACCATATACGCGGTTCAACAATTTCTGAGTTCGAATAATCAATTCCCTCGGTAAAAAAGGCTTCGAAAGGTAGTCATCACTCCCCAGTTCCAAACCCATAATTCTGTCCATGTCTGAATTTCTAGCAGACATGAAAATCACTGGAACATTTGGTGTTTTCTGCTTTATCTCTTTAATGAGCTGTATCCCATCCAAGTCGGGCAACATGATATCCAAAATCCATAAATGCGGTGGCTCATTGATCATTATCTGAGCATCAGTACCACGCGTAAAGGACTTCACATCCCAGCCTTCTTCCTTCATATAATAAGATAAAATCTCATTTAAACTCTCTTCGTCTTCAACCAAATATATTCTGTAAGACATAATTTCACTCCATCATTCGTTGCTTTCTTCTGGGTCTTTATAACTCAAGACAATCATTCACAAACTGTATCATAATATAAAAGAGAACCAAAATAAAGGTTCTCTTTCTTAATGTATTCTTATTCTGCTGTTAATACATACTGAGCACGTGTCGTATCAATCGAAGGAATCACTTGAGGGTTATTTAATTGAATGTATTCTACCAATTCTTGTGAACTCATTTTCTTCATTTTTTCAAATTCCGCTTGTTCTTCATCAGTCATTTCCACACTCATTGCAGGTTGGAGCGCTGTCAGTTCTACTGACTCAACATACTCTGAGGGTGTTAGTTCAACAAACTCAACATATACTGACTCCACCTGTTCAGCTTTGATAGCTGGCTGTAGAGATATCATTCTCACAAGTTCACTGTTTTCTGCTGTCAATCCTGTTATAACCGATGGCACTATTTTTATAAGCTCTGCTTTGTTTACACTCGCATCTGCATATACACCCATATTTCCACCTAGAACCATTAAACCAGCTAGACCGACGATCATCAAATTTTTCTTAAACATATCTATTTCCTCCATTTTCTCATTGTAGTTCCTTAAAGGAACACGCTTGTTTCTTGTTTACAAGTCAATTATAGGAGAAGATTGTATCTCAAATATGCTCTGAATGTGTCAAAATGTGAAACGTCGACTATTGAATTAATGTCCAAAGTGAAAAAGCCACATGCTCTATGTCTACCGAGAACATGTGACTCTAATTTTTATTCTATTTAATCAAGTTGAAATCCACTAATCACTGAAGCCAGCTTTGATACCAAACCATCTACTTCGTTGCTTGTTCCATCAAGCGTAGTCATGGTATCATTCACAGACTCTGTAATCGCAGCGGTCTCCTCAGTACTTGCTGCATTTTCTTCAGCAATCGATGAGAGTGCCTCTACAACTTCAAAAACATTATTTCTCTTCTTATCCATATCAAGACTACTACGTTGCAGTGTTTCAATTTCTATATTGATCACCTCAACAATTTCAGTGATTAACTTATATTTGTCTTTGGTTAAGCGAACACTATCAACCTGTGTTTGAACCGCTTTTTTTACATACTCACTTTGATCACTGGCCTCTGTTACATTGTTTGTAAGCTCCATTAGCATAGAATCTATCACATTTGTTGATTGAGTTGATTGTTCAGCCGGCTTGCGTATTTCATCTGCAACCACTGCAAAGCCACGACCTGCTTCACCAGCACGCGCCGCCTCTATAGCAGCATTAAGTGCCAGCAAATTCGTTTGTTCAGCAATGGCAGTTATCAATTGGCTCGCTTCACCGATTTTAGATGCAGAATGACTTGTTTCTTCGATGATAGAGAATATAGATTCAAATGCCTTACTATTGTCTTCAGTAATCGTCGATAAAGAATCAACAACACTCATCCCCTCTTGACTTGCACTTGTAATTTCATCACTGGCAATTGAAAGACATCTAGCACTTTCGGTATTTTCGCCAATGATCTCACCCAAGTTACTTACGTCATGAGATACCGTCTCTGTATCAACGGCCTGCTGAGTGGCTCCATCCGCCATTTCACTTACTGTTGATGATATCTCACCGATACTATTATTCACAGATGTTGTGCTTTGACGAAGTTCTTTTGATGTAGTACTTAGAGTTCCAACACCTTCGTTAATCTCAGTTAGGATATTGTTAAATGCTTTTACGACCTCATCTACAGAACGATTAAGATCTCCAAATTCATCTTTTTGATTTAAAGAATTCGGATCAATTTTAAGAGTGAGATCCTTACCAGCTAAACGAGCCATATATTCCTGTGTCTTCTTTAAATTCTTCTGTAGATATCGCACTGTAACTATTGTAATAACTGCGAAAAAGAGTATGACAACAATAATAATCATTGCCAATCCATTATTTACACTCGAAATCATTGCCCTACTTTCTTCCGAAGCATAATCTATATACTCTGAGAGAATATTATTCATCATGGCAATGCTTATTCTTGACTCATTAAAATAGAGCTCCTTCTGTTCAAGATCGCTTTCATTTAACCACCGTTCAAAAGACTCAATATACTTTGTCTCTAAGCTCTTAATTGTTTCATCTCGAATTATAAATTGTTCATATATAAAAGGATGATTGCTGATGTTTTCAATTGCTTCAAGAACACGACCATTGCTTTCGCGATTGTTTTCATCATAAGTGGCCTTTAGTTCCTTTTTTAGGTCTACATCATTGCTATTTCTTGGATCATTCAACAAGTATGAAAACTACACCCTATGAATCGAACGTACGTTCGTGTATAATGATAATATACACGAAAGGATGATTACAAATGCGTGATCGAATTGTATTTCATATAGATGCGAACTCTGCCTACCTGTCATGGGAAGCGGCATATAGATTGTCTCATGGTGACACTATAGACCTTAGAGAAATCCCTGCAATTGTTGGCGGTGATCCTGTTAAAAGATCTGGTATTGTTCTCGCTAAAAGTATTCCCGCTAAAAAACTCGGCATTGCGACTGGTGAGGTTCTTTGGAAAGCGCTTCAAAAATGTCCAAATTTAAAAATTATTAAACCTAATTATTCCTTATATATGAAGTGTTCTAAAGCCATGAATGAAATTATTTCAGAGTATGCACCTCAGGTGCAACGCTTTAGTATAGACGAGAGTTTTGCAGAATTTACTGGAACAAACAAACTTTGGGGTGATCCTGTTCAGCTTGCATATACAATTAAAAATCGAATCCGTGATGAACTCGGATTTACTGTAAATATCGGCGTGAGCTCTAATAAACTTCTTGCTAAGATGGCTGGTGAACTCAGAAAACCAGATATGGTCCACACTCTCTTTCCTGAAGAACTTGAAGAGAAATTTTGGCCACTCCCCATTGGGGAACTTTACGGAATTGGCAGAGCCACAACACCGAAACTTCAACGACAAGGGATCATGACCATTGGCGATCTCGCACGTATGGATTCTGAGTTCCTTCAATATAAGCTTGGAAAATATGGGCTTGTGATTTGGAAATATGCGAACGGCATTGAAGATTCAATGACGCGCGAAGCAACGGATGGTATTAAAGGAATAGGAAATTCAAGCACCCTGAAGAAGGATCTAGACGACCGTGAGACGGCCCATTTATTCCTGCTCTCTCTAACCGAAATGGTCTCTATGCGCCTTAGAGATTCAGGGAATATGTGTGGTCTGGTATCCGTGAGTATTAAATATACAGACTTAGGCAAAGTCTCTCACCAGAGAAAATTATTTTACTCCACTGACAACACCAATGAGATTTTTAATGAAGTGCGTAGATTGTTTGATGAGTCTTGGAACAATGAAGCCATTCGACACCTTGGCGTCAGAGTCTCTCATTTGTCGAGCTCTGATGACTACCAATTGCCTATTCTAGACACTGAAAAATTTGAAAAGAACCGCAACCTCGATAGTACGATCGATGACTTGCGGCTCAGATTTGGTAAGAATTCTATTATTCGCAGCTCATTTCTCCACACGCCTATTAAGCCTGTTACTGGCGGAGTTGGAGAGGATGATTATTTGATGATGGGGAGTATATTGTAAAGAATTCAATCTACTCATTCTCAAACGCCTTCTTCAACGCTTCCCGATCATCTTTACTAATACTATGCCACCGAATTTCACGGATGGCACCTTCAATTGCATATAACTTGTTATAACAGGTTGGTCCATGAAGTTCCAACCTCTTAATCGCTTCGACACTTCCAATTGATTTCAGCTCTTCATATGTATGAATACCAATTCCATTCAATTCCTTTTCAAGTGTCTTTCCGATGTTTGGCAAGTCTGACAAACTCATATTCAGGCCTCCTTGATTATATTTCTTTCACCTAATTAAATACATTTTATCCCAAGTAGAATCGTATAACAAGATTGGGGTATAAATACTACAGTAACGTTTGTACTATTAGGAGGATATTATTATGAAGAATAACTCAGATAACCTGGATATGTTTTTTATAGAACTGGACCGAAAACACTTCATGGAATTCGGAAAGGAACTTGCAGCTATTGACAGTGCTCTACCTATTGGCTGTGGGCAAACCATTTCGCAACCTTCACTGGTGCTTGAAATGACACGTTTATTAGAACTAGAAGATAACCACAAAACACTTGAAATAGGCACAGGGTCTGGATATCAGACAGCATTTCTTGCGAGATTTTCTGGTCATGTTTATACAGTTGAGCGAATAGAAGAACTCTACAATAAGGCCGTTAGCCGTTTGTCTCAAATGGGTTATGACAATATCAGTTTTAAACTTGGTGACGGCTCCTATGGTTGGGAAGAACATGCGCCTTATGACAGAATTATGGTCACAGCTTCAGCAACTAAAATTCCAGATGAGCTTCTAGCTCAACTTGCAATAGATGGCAAAATGGTCATTCCAGTTGGACCACCACATGTTCAAGTCCTTTACTTGGTTACAAAAGACAGTGAAGGTGTGTGTCAATTCAAACAAATCGAAATGGTCCGGTTTGTTAGACTGATTGGAGATTTTGAGTAATAAGAACATTAAACTTAAAAAAGGCTGTTGCATTATGATTGGTTAAAATCATTTTGCAACAGCTCTTTGTGTTTATCTGGTTTGTTTCATACTAAATACTCCACTCAATTTGTGACTCTAGTTCTAAAATGGTTGCGGTTCTGGATCAGGTTCTTCTTCTTCAGGTTCTTCTTCTGGTTCTACTTCCGGTTCCGGTTCTGGTTCTGGTTCTGGTTCTGGTTCTGGTTCTGGTTCTGGTTCTGGTTCTGGTTCTGGTTCTGGCTCTGGCTCTGGCTCTGGCTCTGGT
>Ga0209379_10000907_pt1 | contig 21164 bp, 16 predicted proteins | sample tdDd001_FD_187124 | JGI IMG/M metagenome (GOLD analysis project Ga0209379, IMG submission 187124) | Marine sediment microbial communities from the Atlantic coast under amendment with organic carbon and nitrate - tdDd00.1 (SPAdes)... | ecosystem: Environmental > Aquatic > Marine > Coastal >...
TTGTCGCAGCCTGCCAACGCCCTTTACGCAAATCCATTCGAGTGAACACGCTCAAAATATCTGTAGAAGCTTTTTTAAAACGCGCAGCAGAAAAAAACTGGACGCTAAGCCCGGTACCTTGGTGCACAGAAGGATTTTGGATTGAAGCAGATGAGAGCGAAGTGCCGCTAGGTAATACAGCAGAGCACATGTCTGGTCTTTTTTATATTCAAGAAGCCAGCTCGATGATGCCAGTATCTGCCCTCTTCCAAACCAGTGACGATGAGTATAGCGCCGTCCTAGACATGGCTGCAGCACCAGGTTCTAAAACCACGCAAATAGCAGCTCAGATGAGCAATGAAGGCATTTTGGTTGCCAACGAGTTTTCTGCAAGCCGAGTAAAAGTTTTGCATGCGAACATTGAGCGATGCGGTGTGCGCAACGCAGCCCTAAGTAACTATGATGGCCGAGTATTTGGTGGTTGGTTACCAGAGCAATTTGAAGCTGTACTCATTGACGCGCCTTGTTCTGGTGAAGGTACTGTACGTAAAGACGCAGATGCAATGAAAAACTGGTCCAAAGCATCCGTTATCGAAATATCGGATACTCAGAAAGATCTCATTGAGAGTGCGTTCCACGCGCTAAAAGTGGGTGGAATCATGGTGTACTCGACATGTACTCTCAGCATCGAAGAGAACCAACAAGTCTGCCATCACCTAAAAGAGACCTTTGGTGAAGCCGTCGAGTTTGAAAGCTTGGCTAACCTATTCCCTAACGCAGACAAGTCAGTCACAAATGAAGGCTTTTTGCATATTTTCCCACAAGTTTATGACTGTGAAGGCTTCTTTGTTGCTCGCCTACGCAAGTTAGCCGCTGTAGAAGCGCCTCAGGTAAAAAAACGTCTTGGTAAATTTCCTTTCGAAAAAGCCTCGCGCAAAGTCCAAGACGACATTGAAAAACAGCTGCAGCAAACTCTAGACATCTGCTTACCTGTGGAAAGTTCTGTTTGGCTACGTGACAACGACGTGTGGCTATTTCCAAATGCACTCGAAGCCATGCTAGGCGAATTTAAATTTTCACGAATGGGAATCAAAATTGCCGAGGCGCATAAAAAAGGGTATCGCTGGCAACACCAAGTCGCAACCGCATTAGCGACAGGTCATGAGAAAAGCTGTGTAGCACTTTCTATTGATGAAGCTCGTGAATGGTTTATGGGGCGAGATATAAGACCAAATGCGCAACCAGGAAAAGGTGAAGTCATCGTAAAGCTTGATAACGATGTGATTGGCTTAGGTAAATGGGTCGGAAATCGAGTAAAAAATGGCTTACCGAGAGAGTTAGTTCGTGACAAGAACTTATTTTGAGCACTAAATCAATAGTATGAAATTCTACAAATATCTGGCTAACTTAAAATGATGCACTAGACTTTTAAGTATCAAAGCGAATTCAGTGCAACCAGTTAGCGCAGGCTCTGTAGGAGCCATTCCCCTAGGCCCAGAACAGGAAGGTTTTGGGCCTCTTTTTTGCGCTATAGCTTGATATTAAAAGGCAGGTCGAACTCAACCTACCCTTTCTACCAAAAAGCATTACGCTAGGCGGATGCCTTCTTTGTCGATAACAATCTTGCCTTTCTTATAAAGACCACCAATTGATTTCTTAAACGTGCCCTTACTAGTACGAAATGCTGAAAAAATTGCTTCTGGTGAAGATTTATCATTGAGCGGTAAGAAGCCACCTTTTTTCTCTAGCAACTCCATGATCTTTTCACTCAAATCATCCATTTTCTCTACGCCTACTTTTTGCAAAGAGAGGTCGATTTTGCCGTCGTCGCGAATGTTCTTGATGTAGCCTTTAAGCTTTTTACCAATGAAGAGCTTACCAAACACATCCGACTTAAAGATAACGCCCCAGTGTTTGCCTTCAACAATCGCTTTATAACCAAGATCACTGCGCTCAGCGATGATCAAATCAACCTGCTCATTCTTAGTATAAGTCGCGGGGGTTTTATCAAGCAGCTTATTAAATTTGGTTGTGCCTACAATGCGGCCAGACGCTTTATCTGTATATACGTAAACCAGCACATTTTGCCCCTCACTAAAGCGAGAACGCTGTTCACTAAATGGAATCAGCAAATCTTTGCCTTTGATACCCCAGTTCGCGAATGCACCTGTACTGTTTACGCCTTCAATCTGCATGAGCCCCCATTCACCAACTTGTGCGATTGGGGTTTCAGTTGTTGCCACAATTTGGCTGTCAGAGTCAAAGTATAAAAAAGCATCGATTGAACTACCTACTTCCGTCCCTTCTGGTACAAAACGATTCGGCAACAAAGTCGTACCGTAATCACCAGCATTAAGAAATACGCCAAAATCTGCTTTCTTTACTACTTCTAAGTGGTTTATCTGACCAACTTTAATCATTTCAATTGTCTCTTGTTAAATTTGCGGTGATTATAGCGAATCTCTGTTATGCTTGCGCCAGTTATTCTTACTTTTTTAGGAGCTTCCTCCTTGATCACCGTTGATAAGCACGACGGCATCGCCTTAAAAGTCTCGCACGCAATGGCTTCGACTAAAAAGTCGACTCTCGACCTCTATTTCTTCGTCCCTGGCGAACTCGGTTTATCTTCAGACGTTTTAAAAGAAAGCGAATTCTATTACGAATCGTTAGTGCAAAAACGTGCCTATTACAGTGACAAGACGCTTCTTCCTTTGGTACACAGCCGACTCGCAAAACGTGGACACCTTTCTTCTACTCAATACCGCGTCAGCTTAAGTCTATTCGCCTATCAATATGTGATCGCGTTAGATAAGGCCGTCAATCAACTCAATAAACACAATAAAGAAACGGTCACAACTGAAGAAGTCGATGAAGTCATTGTCCTTGCGTTAGATATCCTTAAAAAGTTACGTCGTGGCGCTCCTTACGAAGAAAGCTTAAAGCGTTACTACGCCAACATTGATAACTACTTATCTTGGTACACTGGCCAACGTTTAATGTCTTTGGTCGCACACATGCCACGAGAAGGTGATTACAAATCAGTTAAAGAGAGTTTACTCGCTATTGTTGAAAAGGAAGCGGCGCATCGCAAACTCAACAACTACAACTCGAAAAACGTACGTGACGACGTAACGCGACTCAGTAATAAAATGCGACTATTACGCCGCTTAATTGAGCACCCAGTTGTATTACAGGAGAAAACCCAATCTCTTGGTAGTAATATGCAGCGAATGGTCAAAGGCGGTGCCACAGGTTTTGTAATGGTATTTGTAACCATTGCCGCCATTGTTGCTCGCGATTACTGGGGAGAAATCACCGTATCTTTCATTGTTTTGATGTCGTTTGTCTACGCGTTGCGTGAGATTTTCAAAGACGACCTTCGTGATGTATTGTGGCGTTGGCTGCGCAAAGGACGGCCTAAATGGCGTAAGCTCTATCTAGACCCGACTACGAAAAAAGCAGTCGGCCAAAAACTCGAATGGTTAGACTATACAAGCCTAGAAAAACTGCCGGATCGGATTAAAAACATTCGTAAAAAGCGTGTCGTGCAGCGTGAAGAGAGCATCTTGCACTACCGCTCAGGTGTTGAAATGTCGACCTCGAAATTTATGAGTGGTTATGAAGAGACTCGTGAATCTCTCTTGATCAGCATGAGACCTTTAATGCGTCTAATGGATAAAGGCTCAAACAAAGTTTACACGCTCAACAACAACCAAGTTAGCAAGGAGTCGGTCGAAAAACGCCACCTTATCAACTTGATTGCAAAAGAAGACAATCATGATGGTCAACCTAACTTCTACCGTTGGAAGATCGTTCTTAACCGGAGCAAAATTGTCGCCGTTGAACAGATAGAAGTAGAATCGGTCAGTCACCCTTTTTCTTCAGTGACAGAGTAAGGTAAAACTCCGCCATAGGCTCATCACCATGTAATGATGGGCAAATGGCGGTAATTTTAACCGCCTTGTTAACTCGTTCACCAGTACGAAACGTTTCATCCAACATCTCATCGATCAACTTGCCATCGTTGCACACAAAGTGGACATCCTCTTCCGGTCGTTTTAAAAACTGGCCTTCTACCGCTTTAAAGGCTAATGAGACTTGCTTGCCCCTTTCTTGGGCCTTACTCATCGCCATAAATCCGCCAGCGACATCTGCACCCACCGCCAATACACCAAAGTACATACTATTGAGATGGTTTTTCGTTCTACGTTTGAGGGGAATTTTGACTTCGACACGCTCTCCATCAAGTTGGAGGATCTTAGGCCTACAAAGCCAAATAAAAGGCACTTTAAAAAAGCCAAACCACTTTAGATAGAGGTTTGCTTTGGCAATAGGAGAAAGCATAAACTGGTCCGATTAGTATATTTACACCAGTTCATAATAAACAAAGGCCAACGTCAACATTTTGTTAACATCAACCTTTGCAATAGTGACCCTAAGCGTATTGTGCGTTACATCGTCACAACCGCGTCTAATTGACCGTTCTCGACGATATACTCTTGAATTTTTTTATAGCTCTCTAAACCACTAGAAACAATGATGACAGGCTTATTGCTCGCCTGAGCAGACTTAACTGCCATATCAATCAAGTCGATCACCGCTTCACTTTGCGGGTCAAACAGATATTCTAATGATTCATTTAAGCGGTCAACGCCCAATGTAAACTGCGCTAAGTTCTCTAAATTAATCACTACACCATCGAAATAATGCAGTAATCGCTCAGCAAGCAGTGCTGAAGAAGGAACATCAACGGTATAAAGAACCTTCAAACCATTTAAGCCACGCGGAAGCCCCTGCTCTGCCAATAAGTCGATAATTTTGGCCGCATCAGACAGCGCACGAACAAAAGGAACTACGATTTCAACAGTCAAGCCTTGCTCTTGTAACGCCTTAATTACTTTACATTCTAACGCAAACGTTAAACTAAACTGCGCAGATGCATAACGAGACACGCCTCGCAAACCAAGTGCAGGGTTAACTTCGGTGACATCAGCGCTGCCACCAAGTAGAGAACTAAATGCATAACTGTCAGCATTACTTAGCCCAATACGTATTGTTGTATGACTGTCATTTGACGCGGCTTTAATCTGTTCAACAAGTGTTGATACAAAATGTTCTTCAACAGAACTGTCACCTAAAATCGCTTGAATCGAGGTCGTTTGAACACTATCTAGAGAATCTAAAACTTGATTAAACTCAGGATGATAGAAAATGTATTCCATGATCATTTCAGACATCGACACATACAAATGAGAACCATTTTCTTGAGGATTTTCGCTAGGAAGTGTGTCTCCTAACGATAATGCTGGATGCAAACTGCTTGAAGTCTCTAAACTCATTACTGCTCCGTGCTATCTATTATTGTTTGTTCTCTCTGAACATACCCATTGATATTGATAAGCACAAGAGGAATTAACATTTTTAGTCCTTGAAAGTGAATAATTTTTCACTTTTACAGTTTGCCACTATGAAGAATATCGATAAGTGGTTTATTCCTTGCAGCGTTTCCGTTATCTTTAGCGCTTCGCAATAAAAAGAACAGGCTATGGTATGCCACTCAAAACCGATGAATTAAGAACCCAACCTTTGGGTCCAATGCCAACTCCGGCAGAACTTGGAAGCGCACACCCTATTACAGACGATGTAGCAGAGCGCATCGCTGAGTCTCGTCGTCAAATTGAAAGAATCATTACTGGCCAAGATGACCGTCTGCTTGTCATCGTTGGTCCTTGCTCTGTACACGATACAGAAGCCGCTCTAGATTACGCAGAGCGTCTTGCTCAAATTCAAGAACAGTACAAAGATGAACTGTTTGTTGTAATGCGTACCTACTTTGAAAAGCCACGTACTGTTGTGGGCTGGAAAGGTCTTATTACCGATCCTAACCTAGACGGCTCTTACGCTCTCGAAGCTGGCTTAAACAAAGCACGTAAGCTTCTGCTAGATATCAACAAACTGGGTCTTGCTACGGCGACAGAGTTCCTTGATATGATTACAGGCCAGTATATTGCCGATCTGATCACATGGGGCGCGATTGGCGCTCGTACGACAGAGTCACAGATCCACCGTGAAATGGCATCTGCGCTCTCTTGCCCTGTTGGTTTTAAAAATGCAACAAACGGCAATATTAAGATCGCTATTGATGCAATTCGCGCATCTCAAGCTTCGCATTATTTCTATTCACCAGACAAAAATGGACGCATGACGGTCTACCGTACAAGTGGTAACCCATTTGGTCACGTTATCTTACGTGGTGGTGATAAAGGCCCGAACTTTGACGCTGAATCTGTCAATGCGGCTTGTGAGCAATTAGCTGAATTTGGCCTACCTCAACGCCTAATCGTTGACTTCAGCCATGCCAACTGTCAGAAACAACACCGTAAACAGTTAGACGTTGCTAAAACACTTTGTGAGCAGATCAAATCAGGTAAAAACCAGATCGCAGGTATCATGGCTGAAAGTTTCATTATTGAAGGCAACCAACCAATGGATGACATCAATAACCTCACTTACGGTCAATCTATTACCGACCCATGCCTAAGCTGGGAAGATACAGAACAAATGCTTGCCCTACTTGCTGATGCGGTTAAATCGCGCTAATTAAAATCTAAGGACTTTAAAATGCCATCTTTTGATATTGTCTCGGAAATCGATACTGTTGAGCTACGCAACGCAGTAGACAACGCATCTCGTGAACTGACTACTCGCTTTGACTTCCGTGGTGTTGACGCTTCGTTTGAATTACAAAAAGACGAGTCAGTACGCCTGAATGCGGAAGGTGAATTCCAGTTGAAACAACTTCGTGACATGTTGCGCTCTCACCTAACTAAACGTGGTGTAGATGCAAATGCAATGGAAGCGAAAGGCGAAGAAGCTTCTGGTAAGAACTGGCATCAAATTGTTGTATTTAAGCAAGGCATCGAAACGCCAATGGCGAAGAAAATTGTTAAGCTTATCAAAGATAAGAAGCTAAAAGTTCAAGCATCTATCCAAGGTGAGAAAGTACGTGTAACAGGTAAAAAACGAGATGATCTTCAGGCTACTATCGCAACAATTCGCGAAGCAGAGCTTGGTCAACCGTTTCAGTATGAAAACTTCCGCGACTAAGTCTCGGCAGTTTCATCGCACCATTAAAAACCCGCTATTCGCGGGTTTTTTGTTACTTACTACTCGCCAACGACAAGTGAACGTCTTGCTGTCTCAGTAAATTATACTGACTTGACTTTATTGGAACAAAAACAACTACCCTTAACTGCTGCTCTCTTGCTGTTTGTAGTTTACGAGCAAGTTCGCCATCATTTCCAAAAGCTTCACGCTCTGCATCTCGACGAATCAAATCGATAAAGCCGAATGGGCATTCCGGAGGATACAATACCACCTCCGCTTCCTGCATAATTCTAAGCGCTTTCATTGGTAGAAGCTCAACATCATCGCCAAAATCAATCCAAGTCACGCTACCTTGTTCTACCACATCTTGAAGAATCATTATTTGGTATTGTTGTTCTAGCTCATTCCGGCTCTTCGCTCGGTCAACAAGAGGCGAAGCAAAGAATCGCTCCCAAAATTTGCGCCGCAAGTCGACACTTGGCAATGCTTGTTTAATATCCGTCCGTTTTGAAGCGGCAAAGTCTGCCAATAAAGAGAGATTTTGCGGCAATGCCGCTTCTAGTTTCTCTCTTATATTACGCACCAAAACCGGTGACGCACCACCGCTTGAAATAGCCAGTTGAATCCGACCACGGTTAATCATAGAAGGAGTGATGAAGTCACAGTATGGTTGGTCATCAACCACATTCACCAATATGCCCCGAGCTTTAGCGTCGTGATGGACTTGATGGTTTAAATCTGGGTTGTCCGTCGTCGCCCACACTTGAACGTATTTCGAGTCCATTAACTCATTCGAGTAAAAATTCTGTATCCAGAGGCACTCTTGCGAGTCAATCAATCGTTGTAAAAACGGCACAACCTGAGGTGACACGATAGTCACGATAGCGCCTGCTCTGACTAAGCTATCAACTTTACGACTGGCGACTTCACCGCCACCCACAACGAGTACGGCTTTACCTTTAAGATCGAGAAACAGTGGAAAATACTGCATTTCATTCCTTGAATAAATCAACTAACTAATCATTGATACTACCAAAGTTAGGGCAAAGACAGAAATAGCCTATGCTTAACAGAGTAATTTTTCACCAAATTTAATACTATTTACAGTTTTATCTGTTACGACCAATTCTAATCGCATTATGTTACAACTATGTAAATAGCAGACTTTAGAGACTAAATCCTATTGCACCATTTTTGTGAAGTGTTGCGCTATTTACATTAAGTTAACATTTCGTCATTCTAATTACTGAACGGGTTTGTGAGTTCAATCATAATTCTTTTTAAATTATACCTTTGAGAAATCGCAAATCCTTTCCTACGCTTATAAATGGTTGATTTATATAAAAGCAATAAGCTTAGTAAGTCGCCTATAAATATAGAAACACAACATTTTTTCATTCGTTGTATCAGGGTCACCTGGTTTAACATGGATCATACAGGAAGGATACAAATGGCACATAAACTAACACTCCTTGCTTCAGTTGTAGCTGCATCTACTGCTCTAATGGCTACAAGCGCTTCAGCAGCAGAAAGCACTCTGGACAAAGTGACTAAACAAGGCTTCATCACTTGTGGTGTAAGTACCGGTCTTCCAGGTTTCTCTAACCCTAACTCAAAAGGTGAATGGGAAGGTATCGACGTTGAGTACTGTCAGGCACTAGCAGCTGCAGTTTTAGGTGATAAAACAAAAGTTAAATATGTACCACTAACCGCGAAAGAACGATTCACTGCACTTCAATCCGGTGAAATCGATGTTCTATCTCGCAACACTACATGGACACTACACCGTGATACTGCTCTTGGTCTAAACTTCGTTGGCGTTAACTACTACGATGGCCAAGGCTTCATGGTTAAGAAAGATCTTGGCCTTAAGAGTGCAAAAGAGCTTGATGGCGCATCAGTTTGTGTTCAATCAGGTACAACAACAGAACTAAACCTAGCTGACTACTTCCGTAACAGCGGCATGTCATACAAACCAGTTGTTTTCGATACAGCAGCACAAACATCGAAAGGCTTTGATGCAGGACGTTGTGACGTACTCACAACTGACCAATCTGGCCTATATGCACTGCGCCTGAACCTTCAAGATCCTAGCTCTGCGCAAGTTCTTCCTGAAATCATTTCGAAAGAGCCTCTTGGCCCAGTAGTGCTTCAAGGCGATGACCAGTGGTTTAACATTGCGAAATGGACTCTAAACGCAATGATCAACGCAGAAGAGTACGGTATTTCTTCTAAAAACGCGGATGAAATGCTTAAGTCTAAAGATCCAAACATCAAACGTATCCTTGGTGTCGATGGTCCTAAAGGTAAAGGCCTTGGTATTCGTGACGATTGGGGTTACCAAGTTGTCAAACAAGTTGGTAACTACGGAGAAAGCTTTGAACGTACTGTTGGTACAGGCTCTCCACTACAAATCTCTCGTGGTGTAAACGCACTATGGAATGCGGGTGGCTTCATGTACGCTCCGCCAATCCGTTAAGCAATACATAACAACAAAATGGGCGGTCTTGGCCGCCCTTTTTACAAAAATGGATTTGAGGTTATAGCTGTATGAAACCTACTAATACTGTTGCGCCTAAAGCGGATAACGGACCGTCTTCAGGTGCTAGCCTTATTTACAATCCCACCTTTCGATCAGTCATATTCCAAATTATTGCAATACTCGCGCTGATCTTTTTCTTTTATACCATTGTCAATAATGCACTCTCCAACTTAGAAGCACGTGGCATCGCTACGGGTTTCGGTTTCCTCAATCAAGAAGCTGGCTTTGGGATTGGCCTAACGCTTATTGAATACGATGAAACCTATTCTTACGGTCGAACTTTCGTCATTGGTTTACTAAATACCGCATTGGTGTCTTTTTTGGGCATTATTTTGGCGACGGTAGTCGGCTTTGCGATGGGTATTGCGAGACTTTCTAACAACTGGTTAGTCAGTCGCTTCGCCGCTATTTACATCGAAATCTTCCGTAACGTTCCATTACTTTTGCAAATCTTCTTTTGGTATTTCGCAGTACTTCAAGCACTACCATCTGCAAGACAGAGCTTAAGTCTAGGTGAAGCAATCTTCCTAAACGTTCGTGGCTTATACTTCCCGGCGCCTGTGTTTGAAGCAGGTTCAGGGATTGTTGTTGCGAGTTTTGCTATTGGTATTATTGCGTCAATCTTTATTGGGATATGGGCTAGAAACAAACAACGCCTGACCGGGCAACAGACTCCAATGGGTCGTATTGTTTTGGGATTGGTTGTTGTCATTCCAGTTGTGGTTTACTTCCTAATGGGATCACCTATCTCAGCAGAACTTCCTGAACTTAAAGGGTTTAACTTCCGAGGTGGTATTAGCATCATTCCAGAGTTAGGCGCACTGTTACTTGCATTAAGTATCTATACTGCGTCGTTCATTGCAGAGATTGTGCGTTCAGGTATTAACGCGGTAAACCACGGTCAAACGGAAGCCGCGATGTCTTTAGGCCTTCCTCGTTCTAGAACACTTAAACTGGTTGTGTTACCACAGGCTCTGCGGATCATTATTCCTCCACTCACTAGCCAATACTTAAACCTAACCAAAAACTCATCCCTGGCGATGGCAATTGGTTACCCTGACTTAGTTTCAGTATTTGCCGGCACAACGTTAAACCAAACTGGTCAAGCGATAGAAATCATTGCTATGACTATGGGGGTTTACTTGACGTTAAGCTTATTAACTTCAGCGTTAATGAACGTATACAACCGCAAAGTTGCATTGGTGGAGAGATAGCATGAAAGTACATCAATTTCAGCCTGATCTACCACCGCCAGCCAGGACGGTTGGTGTTGTAGGCTGGCTACGTAAAAACCTGTTTAACGGCCCTGTAAACTCCGTTATTACTGTCATCCTTGCTGTGCTTGGTGGGATGTTACTTTGGTCAATTTTTGATTGGGCACTTCTTAAGGCCGACTGGGTAGGCACTACTCGCGACGCTTGCTCACGAGAAGGCGCTTGTTGGGTGTTTATCAGTGTGCGTTGGGAGCAGTTCATGTACGGCTTCTATCCACAAGAAGAACTATGGCGCCCTCGTTTGTTTTACATCACTTTAGCCATTTTCACCGCATTACTGGCGTATGAAAAAACTCCGAAACGTTTATGGATCTGGTTATTCTTTGTCAACGTATACCCTTTCATCATTGCGGGTTTGCTATACGGTGGTGTATTTGGCTTAGAAGTGGTCGAAACGCACAAATGGGGCGGACTACTCGTTACGTTAATCATTGCCTTAGTCGGTATTGTCGTGTCTTTACCGATCGGCGTGGCATTGGCGTTGGGTCGTCGTTCAGATATGCCTATCATTCGTAGTATCTGTACTGTTTACATCGAAGTTTGGCGTGGTGTTCCGCTTATCACCGTTCTATTTATGGCATCGGTAATGCTTCCTCTATTCCTTTCAGAAGGATCAGAGACAGACAAGCTTATCCGTGCTTTAATCGGTGTGGTCATGTTTAGTGCTGCATACATGGCGGAAGTTGTGCGCGGTGGTTTGCAAGCAATTCCAAAAGGTCAATATGAAGCAGCCGATGCGCTTGGATTGAGCTATTGGAAAAAGATGGGGCTGATTATTTTGCCTCAGGCACTGAAGATCACTATTCCTTCTATCGTAAACACCTTTATTGGACTGTTTAAAGATACCAGTCTTGTACTCATCATTGGTATGTTCGATGTACTGGGTATTGGCCAAGCAGCAAACACGGACCCTGAATGGCTCGGTTTTGCTACTGAAAGTTATGTATTTGTCGCGTTAGTGTTCTGGGTATTTTGTTTCGGCATGTCGAGATATTCGATATGGCTTGAAAACAAACTCCATACCGGTCACAAACGATAGTCACAGAGCTCAAGGACGTATTATGACGCAACAACAAGATTACATGATCCAACTTAAGGATATGAACAAGTGGTACGGTGAGTTTCACGTACTAAAGAATATCAACCTAGACGTCAAAAAAGGCGAAAAAATTGTTATCTGTGGCCCTTCTGGCTCAGGTAAATCGACAATGATTCGTTGTATTAACCGACTAGAAGAACATCAAAAAGGACAGATCATTGTCTCTGGCAATGAACTGACTGAAGACTTAAAAAATATCGAAGCGGTTCGCCGTGAAGTTGGTATGTGTTTCCAACACTTCAACCTCTTCCCTCACCTTACTGTGCTAGAGAACTGTACTCTTGCGCCAATTTGGGTGAAGAAGATGCCAAAAGAAGAAGCGGAAAAAGTGGCGATGCAATATTTAGAGCGCGTTAAGATTCCGGACCAAGCAGATAAGTTTCCAGGTCAGTTATCTGGTGGTCAGCAGCAGCGTGTAGCTATTGCTCGCTCTCTTTGCATGAGCCCTCAAGTGATGTTGTTTGATGAACCGACATCTGCACTCGATCCAGAAATGGTTCGTGAAGTACTGGATGTTATGGTTGAACTCGCTGAAGAAGGCATGACCATGCTTTGTGTAACTCACGAGATGGGTTTTGCAAAAGAAGTAGCGGATCGAGTGATCTTCATGGATGCCGGTGAGATTATTGAAGAAAACAATCCTGTCGACTTCTTTGAGAACCCGCAATCCGATAGAACACAGAACTTCTTAGCTCAGATTTTGAGTCACTAAGGTTTTATTTATCGCATGAAAAGGCGGCTTCGGTCGCCTTTTCTATTTGTGTTATATTGTGTTACATCTTTCAAATTACTTAACATTCTAATTCTATTATTATTTCATTAGCTGCATACTGCTTCAGGGCTTGATTTTTTGGTCATTCGCCCTCATAAATGTAGTTATAAACATAAAACCTTACGAGGAAGATCATGAACAGCCCTATGTTTACCCGATCTACAAGTGCTCAAAATACACTTGAGATTAACAAAACTCTAAAGAATACCTATTTCCTATTGTCTATGACACTTGTTACAAGTGCTGTAGCAGCAATGGCAACCATGGCTATCGGTCTCTCGCCGATGATGGCAATTGTTATGCAAGTAGCAGCTATTGGTATCCTTTTCTTCGCATTACCACGCAGCATTAACTCATCAATGGGTATCGTTTGGACTTTCGTTTTCACGACTCTAATGGGTGGCGCTCTTGGCCCAATGCTGACTTACTACGCGTCTATCGCGAATGGTCCATCTATCATTGCTCAAGCGCTTGGTTTGACGGGTATGGTGTTCCTAGGTCTATCGGCTTACACAATCAGCAGCAAGAAAGATTTTTCTTTCATGCGTAACTTCCTAATTGCTGGCTTAATCATCGTAATCGTTGCAGCAATTATCAATATTTTTGTTGGCTCAACAATTGGCCAACTAGCGATCAGTAGCATGTCTGCACTTGTGTTCTCTGGTTTTATTCTTTATGACACAAGCCGCATCGTACGTGGTGAAGAGACTAACTATGTTAGTGCAACTATCTCTATGTACTTAAACATCCTTAACCTGTTCACTAGCCTACTAAGCATTTTAGGTATTATGAACGACGACTAATTCAGTCTGTAACTGGTTAAACAAAGCCCGAAAGACTCTTCTTTCGGGCTTTTTCTTTTCGTGGATATTGTGAAATGACTATGGGCTGCGCTACCCTATTACCATCGTTGATTTTAGGTTGATAAAGATGTTCGAATACAACGGCAAACAAATTGAAACCGATGCCCAAGGTTACCTATTGGATTTTACCCTATGGGAAGAGGGAATGATTCAAGTGCTCGCAGAACAAGAAGGAATTGAACTCACTGATGCTCATATCGAAGTGGTTCATTTTGTACGAAAATTTTATGAAGAGTTTAATACTTCTCCTGCAGTGAGAATGCTCGTCAAAGCGATGGAAAAAGCTCACGGGCCAGAGAAAGGCAATAGTAAGTATCTATTTAAGCTATTCAAGCAAGGCCCTGCGAAACAAGCTACCAAGCTTGCAGGTTTACCAAAACCTGCGAAGTGCCTATAAATCTATAGAATCTTAAAACCCTTATAGGGTTTATATGAAGCTGGCTCTGAGACAACAGACTCCACACGTGATGTCTTAGGGCCCTCTTGAAGCCAGTCAGCCATCAAAAGAATTGCGCTTTCCTCCCCACAAACCACTACTTCCACATCTCCATTATTCAGGTTCTTCGCATAACCAGTTAAGCCTAGTCTCATTCCTTGGTATGAAGTGTGATAGCGAAATCCAACACCTTGAACTAGACCAGAGACTGTGAACTTCTCACATTTTTGAATCATATTCGATACCTCGTTTCATCGGACAGTGTTATATTTAGCATGTTGTTCTATTCAACCCTTATGGACAAATAGGGTTTTCTCACGGAAATAATAATTATGAAAGAAATACCATTTCGCTGGATTGATAAATATCTCATTCATCTAAAAATACAAGAAAAGTTCTATTTGCTTTTCTTCCTTCCCGTTATCGCACTCATTTTGTTAACACTGGTCTTAGATAACGCAGCAGACAACATGCTTAATCATCTATACCAAGATGAACTAGTACTGATGAGAAACTTGATTGAAGCGGGTGACCTTAACCGCTCACAAGTTGCAAGCTTAATTGCGAATTCTGACACAATAGCACTAGGTTCCGGAATGGGTTCAATCTCAGTAAACAATGGTGAGTTCAGCTTAGTTGCAACCCACAGCCAAAACCTTTGGAATGCGCTGTCTACGACGCACGTTACTATCATTGCTATAACTTTGTTTTTAATCGCAATGGGTGTTTACTACATTATGACATTCATTGGCGGCGCGATGTTCACCATGAACAAAGCACTAACTACCTTATCAAGTGGTGATTTAACCAGCCGAATGAACTTCTTCAAGGTTCGAGATGAGTTTAGTGAAATTGCAATCACAATCGACAAGGTAGCTGAGCGCGAACAAAACATGGTGCTTTCGATTCAAGAATCTATCGCACTGATGCAGCAAATCAGCTCAGATTTAAACCAATCGAACCAGCACAGTGCCGAAATCTCAAATTCTCAACAAGAGCACCTTAATTCTCTAGCGAGTGCAACAGAGCAGATGGCATCCACAATTCGTGAAGTAGCCAATTTAGCTCACGATTCAAGCTCGCAAACCGAAGATGCACGCTCCGTAGCTCAGCAGGGCCAACAAAAAGTGGGCCATACTTTGTCTTCTATTTCTCTTCTTTCTGGTGAGGTTCAATCAGCATCCGAAGCAGTAGCAGAACTCGATGCGAATGCTGCGCAAATCGATGAAGTTGTGACTACGATTAATGGTATTTCAGAGCAGACTAACTTACTCGCTCTAAACGCAGCTATTGAAGCGGCGCGCGCAGGTGAACAAGGCCGTGGTTTTGCGGTGGTAGCGGATGAAGTTCGAGCACTAGCGGGAAGAACGCAACAAGCAACTGTCGAAATTCAAACCATGATCGAAGCCCTACAGCGCAATAGCCAATCGTTAACCAAACTGATGGAAACGACGGTTGTTAATGCGAACGAAGGTCAAACTCTTATGGCTGAAGTTGACACGGAGATCGCTTCTCTTGCAGATAAAAACCAGTCTATCTCTGACAGCAGTATCCAGATCGCGACAGCAGCAGAAGAACAAGGCGTTGTTGCAGACAATATTGCAGCAAGTGTTGAGGAGATCAGAGGCCAGTCTAACCAGGTATGTGAAATGATCAGTGCAACTAACAGCAACATTGATCAATTGCGCAGGCAAAGTGATTCAATGGAAACCTTGCTAACCGGTCTAAAAGCTTAAACAAGTCGAGCCGCCCAATATGGCGGCTCTTTTATTTGATTTTCCTAATCACATCTCCCACAATACCTCTCCTTTCGAAACAATCAATTGAGTAAACACATGACTCCAGCTATCTACCTTGTAAAAGGCCGCGATAAATCTCTGCGCCGCAAACACCCTTGGGTATTCTCTCGTGGCATCAGTAAAGTTGAAGGGGAGCCTGCTCTTGGTGAAACAGTTGATGTATTTACTCACGATGGTAAATGGCTGGCTAAAGCAGCGTACTCCCCTCATTCGCAAATTCGCGCTCGTGTTTGGTCATTTGATAAAGAAGAGATCGACAAATCTTTCTTCGTCAAACGTATCCAAGGTGCACAGCTTCTTCGTCAAGACATTATTGAACGTGATGGTTTAACAGGATACCGCCTAATTGCCGCGGAATCAGACGGCCTACCGGGTATCACCATCGACAAGTATCAGAATTACCTTGTTTGCCAACTATTGAGCGCGGGTGCAGAGCATTTAAAACAGGCGCTCGTTGATGCTCTAATTGAGGTTTTTCCCGAGTGCAGTATCTATGAACGTTCGGATGTTGCGGTTCGAAAGAAAGAAGGCTTAGAAGAAACTACTGGTGTACTGCATGGTGACGAGCCACCTAAATCTGTAGTTATTGAAGAGAATGGTGTAAAAATCAGCGTCGATATCGTCGGTGGCCACAAAACAGGCTTCTACTTAGATCAACGCGACAGCCGCCAACAAGCGATGAAGTACGTTAAGAACAAAGAAGTTCTCAACTGTTTCTCATACACAGGTGGATTTGGTTTGTATGCGCTTAAAGGTGAGGCGAAGCGCGTCATCAATGCTGATGTATCGCAACCTGCACTCGATATTGCCAAGCACAACGCTGAGCTCAATGAATTTGATATATCCAAAAAGCGTGCCGTCTTCCTTAACGCAGATGTATTCAAATTACTTCGAGAATATCGTGACCAAGGTACGAAGTTTGATGTTGTGATCATGGATCCACCGAAGTTTGTATCAAGCAAAAACAACTTAACCTCAGGTGCTAACGGCTATAAAGATATCAACATGCTCGCCATGCAAATCTTAAAGCCTGGCGGCACACTACTCACCTACTCTTGTTCCGGCTTAATGAGCTCAGATCTATTCCAAAAAGTGATCGCTGATGCCGCACTAGATTCAGGTCGTGAAGTGAAATTTGTAGAGCGTTTCGAACAAGCAGCAGATCACCCAACTGATTCTGCCTACCCAGAAGGTTTCTACTTAAAGGGCTTTGCTTGTAAGGTTCTTTAAGTTTCAGTTAACTGCTTTTGTGCAAAACATACCAATGTAAAAAAAGGGCCTTTCGGCCCTTTTTGTTTTTAGTCTTGCGGTTTGTAGATGACATCATTGAGTAAGTTACTCAATGCCTGCCCTGTAATATCACCGGAATTCAAATCAACGTAACTCAGCTGATCTACCGCGTCTTCCAACTTGATAGTTTGATGCTTACCATCACGATCAATATGTAGCTCAACATCATTGTTATCGACAACTTTAGCTGTCACGTCACCTAGCAGATCATCCATATTCTCACCGTTATGTAGCAAGTCAGAAATATCAATATGATCCTCGGTTACCGTAAAGTCAGTAATCACATCTAGTGAATTAACGAAATCAGCCTCGCCAATAACGAATAAGTCCTCTCCAGCTCCACCGGTAAGCGTATCATTACCAGCACCACCAATTAGAATATCATCGCCATCGCCACCGATTAGGATATCGTTACCACCATGGCCAAACAAGATGTCATCTCCATCGTCACCGGATAATACATCTGATTTATCTCCTGAGTGATTTTGGTTGAATTCTTGTACATTTTCCTTCACATAGTTATGAATATCTTCTGCGTCAACCGTTGATATATCTTGACCAGTTTCGCTAGCAACATGTGATTGAATCGCACTTAAGCCTTGCTCATTAGTACCAAACTCAATCAAGTCACCCAATAGAATATCGTTACCGTCACCGCCAGAAAGAATATCAGATCCCTGCTCTAACGGAATATCTTGACCTAAGATGGTTTCAGCTAACTTGGTCACATCGATATTTGATTCAACAACACCATCAGTGTCGTATTGTTGAAGCAGGCTCTCACTTACATTACTACCGATACCAATCGCTTCTACACTCGACATCAGTGCAAGCAATTGATACATGTGCTGTGATTGCTGGCTTGTACTATTGTGGTCAGTAAATACTAATGAGCCATTATCCATACTGATTGTTCCTAGCTTCTGTCCAGTCAATGGCGATGTCACGTTTCCATGGCTATCAACTAAACGTTGGCCCTTGTAATAGAATTCATCTCCTAACTGATAATTACCGTCAGTCAAGACATCTTCAAGCGTGATAACATCTTTATCTGAACCCGCATCGATAAGTACTTTATCTAAAGAAGCTTCATCTAAGTAATTGATGTAGTTAGGCTCACCATCCGTTAGGAAGTAAGTGATGTTTTCTGCATCGCCTTCAGGGAACGAATCAAACCACTCAACAGCAGTCTGAAGACCAGACTCGTAGTCAGTCCAACCCTCACCATTGTCACCGATCTGGTTCAGCGCATTCTCAAAATCTTGTTTTGCTGTAGGCGAACTCAGATCAACACTAATAACTTGCGATGCTCCAGTAGAGAACTCAGAAAGCATAATGTTAACGGTACCAGGCTCCGAACCTTGATTAGCTGCAGTTAACAATTCATCAAAGACATCAAGAATTTCATCTTTAGCAGTACCAACCCAATGGCCCATACTGCCTGACGTATCAAGAACAAAAGCAATATTGTAATCTTGACCAGCAACAATCTCGATTCCCTGAACATCACCAACAATCAGATCATGATCAGCACTGCCCGTAACTGTGTCGTCACCATGAGAACCGGATTCCATTACGTATTCACGCGCTGTCACATCGACAGTTTCAGTAGTAGAAGCGCTGTCATTATTAGAAGACTCTATCGACGTTGCAGTAACGCTCAATGGGAAGTCAAGGCTACCTTCGTAGTCAAATGGCACTTTAATATCAAATGAAGCATTACCATTTGAATCGATTGGAACCAAGAATGTACCATCAGCTTCCGCATCAATAGCTTGCCCATTAACATAAACTTCAATACCTTCAGGAAGGCCATCTACCGTAACTGTCTGGGCCAAGCTTTCACTTCCATCTGTATCAACAAGGTCAACGTCAACATCAACAGGAATCATTCTATCTTGAAGTACGTCGAATGTGCCGTCAGGATTAAGTTCAATAATCTTGTCAGCAAATACCACACGCTCAATTTCATACAAATGGTCGCCACGATCTTCTTGACCAGTATGATCGTTAACTGAATCGACTGATTTAGTATCTAATACAATCCAATATGGTACACCGCCACCGTGGTTATCCTTGAAGGTAAATTTATAATCTTCAAAGTTACCAGTTAGGTAAACCGTGTCTACACCATCATGAGCGGTATTACTGCTTGCATCATCTCCGTAGAACGAATCGTTTTGCGCGCCACCAACAAAGACATCATCGCCACCGCCACCGTACATGGTGTCGACGTTATTTCCGCCAACAAATAGAGTATCGGTATCACTATAGTCATTGTTATTACCTAAGTGAGACGGCAGCGAATTGTCTAGCCCCATCTCAACTGCTAGGTCATTATTTTCAGCTTCGGTCTTACCAACAGCTGCAATAACATCAGTATGATGAATTGAAGTCGCATCCGATTTAATCATTTCACCAAGCGTAATAGTAACAGTCGGTGCGTCTGCTACTGGTGTTACGTCAACAACAACTGTATGCGTCTCACTAGTGCTATTACCATCTGACACATTGAAATCAAACTCTGCGTAATCTTGGCGTTGGTCACCTGAATCAACACCATCTTGAGAGCCTGAAGTGCTACTTGACTCATCTGCTGCTGGAGTAAAGACAAGCTTTCCGTCAACAATATCAGCGTAAGAAATCGCAGTACCAGTCACGACAGGAGAGCCGTTAAGCGTCAACTGACCATTTGCAGGTAGGCCTTCAAATGTAATTGTCATATCTGTTGGAAGCGTGTCTCCATCAGCAACAGAAAAATCAGACCAACTAAATGTGTATGCTTGATCCTCATTGGTCGTTACATAAGCATCTTCTGCGACCGGTGTTCTATCAAGGTTAGAGTTATCGATAGTTACCGTTGCTTCATCACTGTACTGCCCTTCTGAATCAACCGCTTTGTAATCAAAACTATCATCTGTTGGAAGTCCTTCAACATAACGAAGTTCCCAGTTACCTTGCTCTTTGGTTGATAGGTCTAAACCAGCAATTTCTTTTCCAGCTGGCGCTGTAAACGAGAATTCTTGGAACAGACCATCATTTCCTTCAACGCCCGCAGGTTTTTGGAACTCAATCGTTTCTGAACTGCCGTCTGTGTACTTGATAGTAATTAGAGCAGCATTTGAGTGGCCATCTACGTACAATCCGCCTAAGCCATCTAAGCCTATATTTACAGATGTGACTGGATCAGAGACAAAATCTACAGAGATGACTTCACCAACCTCAATACCGTTGCCATCATTATCTGCAACGCCATCACCTACATGACCTTCTTCATTGTCCCATTGATTTAGTGGGTCCGAATTGCTTGAAATACGAATGACGTCGCCATTAGATAAAGTCAATTCACGAACTTTACCTTCCACATCAACTTGAGTACCCCAATTTAAGAAACCATCCGTTCTGTCAGAGCTATCAGATTCCTCTTTACTTCCTAGTAGGAAGCCAAGATTCTCCGTTGGCTTGTAGGTAATACCGTCAGACGCAAACTGTGTTTCACCTGTCACATCGCTATCGGTAATTTCACGTGAAACGCCATTTCCATCGGTGTAAATGAGTACACCGTCAGATGGCAGTTCTGTAATGATCACTGTAAGGTCAGCATTGCCGTTATTGGCAGCATCATCTTCGATATCAGAAATATTGTCGCCATGAGGGCCACTTGGATCATTGAAACCAACCTGTACACCCTGATCAGTCGTTGTCTGAATCGTGAAGTCTTGTGCTAGTGGTTTGTCATTTACTGGCGTCAGTGTAATGTCCAGCGTCTCGCTGTCACCGGTGTTGGTCGTGTAAGTGATGGTCGGCACGTCGCCGTTCCAGTTTTCCACCGGATCGAACACGTAAGCGCCGTTCGAGGCAATCGTGATGGTACCGATGCCCACCAAGGTTAACGTGTCACCCGCGTTGCCCGTTTGACCCGCCACACTGAAGCTGCTCACGCTCAACGTGTTGTCCACGTCGTCATCGTTGCTCAGCACGTTGCCCGTCGCGTTCTGCTCTT
>Ga0209379_10000909_pt1 | contig 21144 bp, 16 predicted proteins | sample tdDd001_FD_187124 | JGI IMG/M metagenome (GOLD analysis project Ga0209379, IMG submission 187124) | Marine sediment microbial communities from the Atlantic coast under amendment with organic carbon and nitrate - tdDd00.1 (SPAdes)... | ecosystem: Environmental > Aquatic > Marine > Coastal >...
CAATAAAAATCGCCACCCTCGCGATAACGCCGCTATCGTCAGTTTTTCAAAACACTCATCGATGGCCATTTTGCCGCAAAACGAACAGTGCCTAGCTTGCCACTTACCACCACAACTGCGCCAAGCCGAGTGGAGTCATGATGTGCACTACACCCAACTCAACTGCGCATCATGCCATCGCTTACATCAACCACAAGACCCAATTATCGGCATTAAGCCTAAATCGCGAGTCAAACTGTGTGTCGATTGCCATCGCAGCCAACAGACCAATAAAACCATTAAGGAGCAACCATGATAGGTCCAATAAAAACTATTCTATGTTGTCTCATGGTGAGCTTTAGTAGCCTAAGCTACTGTGAAGAGCTACCTAACCCTGATGAAAACAATCTGGCCAACTTTCACCTGCAAGATGAAGAGTGCGCTGGCGCCTGCCATGAAAAAGAAGCCCCCTCCGAAGAGCTGACTTTTGAATATCAGAGCTGCATTGAATGTCATGGTGTGATGACCGAAGTCGGCGGAAAGCCACATAATGAAAAGCATCAAGATGGCGAAGAGATGACTTGCATGGAGTGCCACATGCCCCATGAAGAATTCGATCCCAAAGAGATTTGCACCGATTGCCATGAAGACGATGAAGAAGCCATCAGTGGCTATTTAACGCTAAGAATGCACAAAATCTCGCACCTCAAACCTTGGTTTGAGTAAAAGGTTCGAGGCGCTAGGCATAAGGCGAAAGGCTCGAGGCCCCACGCCTTCTGCCTTCTGCCTTCTGCCTTCTGCCTAAATCCTACCCGCTCACAAGCACTTAGCCACCATCACCGAGTTAGGGCTACCATTGCTGTTAAACTTCAAGCTCCACACATATTTACCTTCATTCATCAACGAAGCGACGGTGTCTTTGCCATAGCCACCAGCGATCAAAGGCGTCTCTTTACCTAGCTTAACGCTGAGCCCCTGCGCGGTATATTGAGCGCTCCACGTTTTGGACGCGTATTGCATTTTATAGCTGCCCGCGCTTTCATCCACAACCACTTGGTATACGCCATTACCTTTATAATCTAAGGCGCGGCTATCGACGTGTTTCCAATTAGCATCGGCAAAATCCCCCACCACGTAGAGTGGGCTCGACACTGGGCCAATTTCGTCCACCGTTGGGTTATCACACTTGGCCATAAAGGCATCGCCACTCACCGACTCGTCGTTATCAGTGCTCACGGTTGGCCCCGCAGCATTCGGTTGATCTACCGATAAGAAGCGCGCTTCAAAAGGCTTAAGGGTGATTTGATAATGACCCGATGAAGGGTTCAACTTCGCGCTCGATTGCAAATCGGTTAACGTGCCGTCCGAGCTAATATCCGCTTGGTCTAAGGTGAGGGTTTGCGCATTGCTGCTGGTACTAACTAGGTACAACACAACATCATCTGCCGCTTGTTTATGGTCAACGTAAGCTGTGTTGCTGGCCACAATGTTAGTACGCTTACCCGCCGACAACGCAGGATGCTGAGCGCGGATTTGCATCAGTTCGGTCAAGTAAGCCTTAAGTGCCTGCTGATCAGCTGTCAGCGCTGGCTGAGAGCCCTCCGGTGAAGTGGTAACGCCTTCGACTTTACCACTTGTACGAGCAACATGATCGTCACATAGCCCTTTTATCGCGCAATCTTGCTCTACTTTTTGGGCGTAATTGGCCAGCTCATCGCCAATTTCATCGCCGTAATACAGGGTAATAGGTCCGGTATATGCTGCCTGAAATGAAAGCGCGGCGCGGTAACGTTGCCAGTACTCAGCCTGATCAGGCTCGGCAACCCCGCCTCGTTGCAATAAGTCACCAAAACGTACTAAGTCGTGATTGCCTATCATTAGGTTCGGTTTGGCGTGATCCGGGTAAATCCCATGCAGCTTCATGCCTTCATTGAGCCAATCTCCGCCCTTTCCTCCTGCGCCGCTCTCGTTCGCGGCAAAAGTCTCGACTAAACGATAACGTACTGGGAAATCAAATGCCGAACACAGCGCGGGATCGTTCGCCTCGCCATATCCGGTTTGCTTGATGTAGTTTTCGTTATTCCAAATCTCGGCCACCATATAGCCAAGGGGATTTACCGTCTTGCCTTCGCTGTTAACATAACTGACCGACGCCGATGCTTCATCGACGGTTTTTCGAATTTGCGCCCACGCATCGGTTGGCACTTGATACGCTTGATCTAAACGCCAACCATCAATTTTAAGCTCTTTGACCCAAAACGCCGCCACTTCTTGATAGAAAGCCAAACTCTCTGGGTATGAGACGGGGTTACTCGCGCCAACGGGTTTCTTTCCCGTTGGCGAGGCAACAACGTTTTCCTTATGATGGCCAAACACACCATCAAACAAAACGTATAAGCCTTTCTCATGGGCTTTATCAACCAATTCTTTGGCCTTTTCCATCGTGCCAAAGCGCGGATCAATCGAGAAATAATCGGTAGCAAAATACCCCGTCGCATCTAACCGATCGGCCCAATGGTTTTGTCCATCAACGGGCACCGAATTAAATACAGGGGTAAGCCAAATGGTGTTCATTCCTAGCGATTTAATGTAGTCCAGCGAGTCGATGATCCCTTGAAGATCACCGTTATGGTGGCTGGTTCCATACCCTGTCCCGTGGCCGATATTAGGGTCACCGTTCACAAAGCTCTCTACCATCACTTGGTAGATCCTTAAGTCGTTCGCCGCTTGTTGACCAGACGCCAAGCACGCGTACGGAGCATACTCTGAGATGGCCTGACCTGCGTTGCTACCACAGCCTATTAATGCTACCGACAAGGCGCTCGCGATGGCTATCGCCACCCCGTTTTTCAAGCTAGGAATGTCCACGTTATTCTCCAATTATTATTATTCACATTTAATAATAATGGTGAATGAAAGGGTTAAATCATCCCTAAATCAGCAAGTTAGGGCGTAGATAGGGGGGATGAGATAACAAGATCACAATTTGTTTTTTTAACAGCCATACAATCAGCCAACAGGGTCACAATTTGGTCGTTTTTTCTCCAAACGCCATACCGAAAGTTATTTTTTTGATCTATTAACACAGCAACTAGGCGCGAGAACTTAAGCGGCTAGCGACGTGAATCACGCATAAACAAAAACAATAACTCGCTATCAGAGAAATCCTTTTCTCATCGAATAGCCAAGGAAAATAACATGAGAACCCTACCCATTCTTGTTGCCGGTATATCGCTCGCGAGCGCACCGGCACTCGCCGACTGGCATTTTAGAGGAACTGCGAATCAGTGGAACGCAGCCCCAATGACACAGGTGAGCAGTAATCACTACCAAACTTGCCAAACGTTCCAACAAGGCGACGCGAGCGGCGGGCCACGCTTCAAAGTCGACCGTTTTGGAGACTGGCAAGAGAGCTACCCAAACTCAGACTATGTGGTAACTGGAGATAACAGCTATCAGATCGACTTCTACACTGATAGCCACTCGATCAGTGCTACCCAAGTCAGCAGTTGCGACGGCGCCGACTACCAACAGAATTTTGCTACCCTGCACTTTAGAGGGACGGCCAATAACTGGGCTGCAACACCAATGACGCTTAGTGCCGACAACACTTGGTCACTGCTGGTTAATTTTGATGGCCAAACCAATCAACGTTTTAAATTCGATGTTTCATCCGATTGGTCACAAAACTACGGCGATAATCAAAACGATGGTGTTTTAGACGCATCCGGCGGCGATATACTGACCAATGTGCAAGGTGAATACCGTGTTACCGTCAACGACAAAACCTTGGCCTACAGCTTAACCGCCGTCAATCCTTGCCAGACTAACTGCGGTAGCAACCAAACTCTGGGCGCTTCCTACCAAAGCGATCAAACCCGCTTTGCTATCTGGTCACCGGATCACACCAACGTCAGCGTTACGGTGAACGGTCAAGAGTACCCAATGAGCAAAGTCAGCGACTTCAATGGCTACCAAGATGTGTATCAAACCCAAGTGACGGGTGACTTACACTTGGCTGAATACACCTTCAAGATCAACGGCATTCCTGTTCGCGACCCCTATGGCAAAATGGCCAAACCCGGCACCGGCGATAACGAAGCGATCAACATCGTGATGGATATGTCTCGCACCGAGCCCACTGGTGGCTGGGCAGAGCGCCCAAGCCTGACCAACCGTGAAGATGCGGTGATCTACGAAGTGCATGTGCGCGATTTTACCATTGACGCTAGCTCTGGCGTCAGCGCGGAAAAACGCGGTAAGTTTATGGGCATGGTAGAAAGCGGTAGCCGTTATAACGGCCTAAAAACAGGCATCGATCACCTAAAAGATCTTGGCGTTACCCATGTGCAGCTATTGCCGGTGTACGATTTCGCCACGTGTGACGGCCTGCCAGACAGCGATCCTTGTTACAACTGGGGCTACGATCCTCGTAACTACAATGTACCGGAAGACCGCTACTCTCAAGTTCCGACCGACTATCAAGCGCGGGCGAAAGAGTTCAAAACCATGGTGAACGAATTCCATAAAGCGGGCATTCGCGTCGTTATGGACGTGGTGTATAACCACACCTACGCCAAAGAGATGTTCGAAAACATCAGCGACAAATACTACACTCCCACCGATCTTTCTGGCACCGGCAACTCAATTGACGCCGACCAAGCAATGGTCAGCCGTATGATCCAAGACTCGCTATCTTATTGGGTCGATGAGTATGGTATTGATGGCTTTCGCTTTGACTTAATTGGCATTTTCTCTCATGCCGAAGTCGAAAAATGGGGCCGCGCACTCAATCAACAGTTCCCTAGCCGCAACCTGCTACTTTATGGCGAACCGTGGAATGGCTACGCGAGCGATCCAAAAGCCGCCCAGCGAGTTCGCTACGGCACTACGCATAAAATGGTGGAAGAGCATGTGGGTGTGTTTAACGGCGCCTATCGCGAAGCATTAAAAGGCTCGAACGATGACACGCGCACTGGTTACATGTTTAACAACTTGGCTAGCGCCGACTCGGGCTGGTCTATTTACGATGGCATGCGCGGCTCTGCTTATGATCCCAACGACAGCCGCAACGGCACTTGGTTTAGAAACTTTGCCGCCGATCCTGAGCAGAGCATTAACTATATCTCGGCCCATGATAACTTCGGTTTGTGGGACAAAGTCTACCTAAGCCTAGCTAGCAACGTAACGCAAAATAGCTCCCACCAAATCCTAAGCCTAACCCCACCTTCAAATCTTGGTTACGCCAAGCGAGTGGTGAACTTTGGTATGGGAATGGTGCTAACCAGCCAAGGTATTTCATTTGTGCATGCTGGTGATGAGTTCTTACGAACCAAAACCGAAAATGAGCAAATGGCGACCCCAAGTGCATGGAACTATTCTGATCACGGTGGTACGCACAATACCTACAATGCGCCAGACAGTTTCAACAGCATTAAGTGGCAACGCCGCGCAGATAACGCGGATAGCTATAACTACTTTAAAGAGCTCATTGCGTTACGCCGTAACCATGCAGGATTGCGCATGACGTCGAATCAAGACATTGCCAACTACCTCACCCCGTCTAGACCCGACGCATTCGGTGGCCAGATTGTCACTAGCCACATCACTTACCCGCAAGACAGCCATAACCTGTTTGTGGTCTACAACAGCGGTAACAACCAAACGATCAGCTTGCCAGCAGGCAACTGGACGTTAGCAGCCAATGCCAATGGCGCCCAAAACCAAACCGGCCTTTCGGGCAATGTGTTGGTTGAAGGAACTGCCGTAACGGTGTTTACTCAGGCGAGGTAGTGGTGCGTTAATGTTCTTTGTAGGCTCTTCTTTGTGGGGGGCCTAATTTTTGCGCCGTGCAACTAACTGAACCGCCATCAACTTGGTAGTTACATATGTGGTATCTACTGGCACTAGGAAATGAAAGGAGTCGTTACGTGCTCAGGAGGATGGTTGAAATATGCTTTGGACAAAGGCGAGTTACGCACTACTTTGTCCCGAAGCGGCAACATAGCACGCCTTTGGACAGAAACGCGTTAGAACTGGTGCTCTATAGCGTTTCTGTCAGATTAGAAAAAGTATGTTGAGACCTTAGACGTTTGTTACACCTAATTTTCGATGATATCGAAAACATGCTGAGCACAAGCTATTGGCGAGTTCATGATATCGGGGCCCGAAATTCTAATACTGCGTATTCCTATAGCTTCTAGCTTTTCATCTATTGCTTTATCTTTAGCAATGGCTTCTTCAGAAGAATGATGAGCTACAGAATCAACAAAAATCGCCACACGCTGTTTAGCAAAGTAAAAATCAGCCTCTGTGATTGTCTTGCTCAAAGCTTTAGTTCTAACACCACCTTCCCACATTGTTTGCAAAGTTGGGAAAATAGTTCCGTCTGTTAGGATGTGGGTTTGAATTGTAGGCTTTAGCCCGAAACTGTGCATAGCTTGAAGCAAGAAAAGCTCTATAGGAGAGTCGCACCCCCAGATTTTTACCGGTTCGATGTTATCAAATGGTTTAAAGTATCGAGAGAACCTAAATTTTCGGTAATCATTAAGCAAAGCCTTACTTTCACCGAGTAGTGATGTGCACAAACCGGGATCTAAAACGTCTGACTTATCGTATTTTGATGCAAGAAAATAGGTGTTATAAACAAACCCTGTTACATCTGAACACATTTGTTCGTTAACTGGCATTCCTTCACCAACACAATACAAACCAAACGCATTTGAAAACGGATTGAACCCCATATAATGTGGGTTGCCATCTAAAATGCGCTCCAAGTCGATTTTATCGATCCAATCAACTCCGACGGATGATGGTAGTCCTCTTTTTTGTGCAGGTCTTAACGATACATGGTATGGAAGTCCAAAAAGTTGACCATTTCTTTCTTCAAATGCATAGCAACAAACTACTACATTGATCATTTGAAAATCATCACCGCGCTCACGATAAAACTCAATGGCTTCATCAGATGGATTTACATTAATCAGACCGCCAGTCAGTTTCAGGATATTGCCTTCTATCGGCTGATTACCGTCAAGATCAAATAGGTCGTTACCCAAAAAATCACCGAGAGCACCTTTTAAATCTATTTGGAAACGACCAGATGGCAAACAACCATAGTTAGGAAGCTTGAATAACTCTTCTGGCCTATTCTCTATATCTGCGGCTTCTTGTGCCATAACTTCCTCTATTAGATATAACGCTATTTAAACGGCAATAAGTCATGAAATTCTAACCAATATGCCGATGTTCAATTCTTACTTCAAATGATTAACTGTGACTGTAGAATCAAAGAAGATTGTATTTCTGCTCTCGCTCCTTAAAGGCTCTAATACCACCCTCAAGGATATGACATACATGCTGTCGAATACCTAGCTCATCAAGTGATTGGTAGTCGTAGCTATTATCAGACTTCAAGCTATGCTCTAAGCTACCACCAAGATATTCAAACTGGTGGGCTCCTGCTGTACCTGATTGCCCTCGCTGGTCTGCCACAACAACACACTCTGCATCGGCTGCCACCACTAAGTTAGCGTTGTGTGTCACCATGATAATCTGGCGCTTACTCTTACACTTACGAACAAAATCTTTAAGCTCTGAGTAAATCGTTCTGTTATCCAAGTTATCTTCTGGCTGGTCAATCAATATTGGGTGCGTTGAGTTACTAAGCTCAAGCATCAAACTGAGTAAGACCAAGCCACGTTTGCCCGGCGACATATGTACAATGCTGTCGTTCTTGTAGGTAACAAGGAAGTCGATCTCAAAGTAGTCAGCGTAAAGTAGTTTGTATGCATCTTTCAGGCTGTGATTCTTACGCAAGGTAGGCGATTGACTGCCTCTAATTGTATTGGCGGTCTTCTCTACAAAGGCTGCGTGAGTATCCACGTCAAAATGGTAATCACCGTTATCGTCCTGAACATCGTTAACGACTGTGCGAATTGCCCCTGATTTGTGGTAGCAACTAACGAACGAATCAAACTTGGGAGCATCGACAACAACCTTTGCCTCAATCTTTATGTCGTCATCCATTTGATGATCGCTGACTATGGCGCAGTGAGACTTGTATAGATTGATTAGTGAACTAAACTGCTCATTTAGTTCCTTGATACACTCTTCACCTTTCTTAGTGATTGCCTCAAGCTCTTTTATTTTGACATTGATTCTTGCTAGCTTCTCTCGCTCAGCCTTGAGTTGCTTGTTCAGTTGTTCGAGTGCAGCTTTATCTTTCACGTCTTCTTCAAGGGGTTTCAGCTCACGCTCTATTCCCTCAAGCTTCTCATTTAAAGCTGCCAATCTATCGGGGATCGACTTTAGCTTTTTATTCGCCGTACCCTTGGTTATACTAAACCCTGCTACCAAGTCTTTTTGCATCGAATCTAGTAAGCCTTTGAGGACAGTTGATTGTGCAATTAGCCCTGAGTCTTGCTGTAGTTGACCTCGAATCGAATCAATCCATTGGTCTTGCCGGTTATCAATACTCTCTGTGAATCTTTGTAAGCCCGATTGAATATACGTGAGCCTGTCTTTTGCTCTGATAACGCACTGTCTTCTATGAACTAGGTAGGCGTAATGCTTCTCTTGTTCTTCTGTCCATTTAGACTTTTCTCGAATCTCTTTTGCTCTAGCTTCAAGTGCTGCAATCTCATTCTTAACAGACTTGTCGTTACCAATTTCGTTCAGCTCATTGAACAACTTTTGGTATTCACTAATCAGTAAGAATCGAGTATCAATCTTGTCATTAATGGATGAGTTGACTGTGCGTACTCTATTCTCAAGGGTATTAACGAAGTCTTTGTATTGATCATCTTGAAGTAGAGTTTTAGATACCAACTCGTTTAAATCTTCTCGACCATCTTTATCAGCCAGTTGATTAATGTAAAGTTGAGGTATATAGGTGATAGCCTTTGCTTGGTCGTCGGCATCTGACAGCTTAGACACTTCATTGTTCGACCATTCAACCTCGAAGTCTAAATCGGTAATGTCACTGTAGGTTGATGACTTGGATAGCTCTACTCTGGTTGATACTTCGTTAGGATTTATAGTCTTCGCAATGTGGTATAGAAGCATTGATTTACCGGACGACTTACCACCAATGATTGTGTTCAGGTCTTTGTTAAGCGGTATCCACTTCTTAGAAAATTTATTCGCACCTGAATTATCAATGTATCTAACTTGTTTGATGGTCTGATATTCAGCTTTCGTTTCAGGAGAGAGTTCGCCAATGAATGCACGGTCAGGCTCAAAGACAACCTGTTTTAGACCGTTGAATGTAGGGTCAGCTTTAATCCAGCAGTATCTCTTTTGATCTGGTTCAAACAGCTTGTCGATTGCATGTGCATCTGAACCATGAACACAAGGTACAAGACGAGCAAGCTCAGCTACAATTTCTTCTCTATTCTTAGTGCCTTGACCAGTGAAGTAGTTGATGTCGCTTGGTGTGGCAGAAAATACCATGTCGATAAACTGGTAGATGTCTTTCTTTATGCCAGTAAAACCACCGTCTCTAATACCAGATACGCCATCATTAGAACCATTCGCAGCAATAACTATTGAGTTTTCCCTCAACCACTTCTCGCCGTTATACCACTTCTTGAAAGTGTCATAAGATGGCTTGAAATTATTAATACCTTCCTTCAATGATGCCACTCGACAGTTTTCTGTTTGTGGTGCTAACGCTCTACCATAGGATCTAAGCTGGTCTTCAGTGCAAGCATAGTTCTGACCAAGATAGTCAATATTCAATCGGCTCAATGCGATCTTGATTTCATCAACGTGATTAGGGTCTTCCGGGTTTATTAGAAGATGGATGTTAATCCCTTTGTGTTTTCCAGTATTAGGAGTAATCCTAAACTCAATATTTGGGATGACTGTTTCGATGTTTCCCAGTCGTCCATCTTGTCGGTAAGCAAGAACCTTTTCATAACCTGATATAGAGTAGTAATCAGTGATACCAATTACAGCAACACCAGAATCTGACTGCTCGATAGCTGAAATGTAACCATCCCAGTCGCCTTTAAATTGTGTTTCTAATACTGAATCTGGGGTGTGAACGTGAAGGTCCCACCGCCTCCATTCTGAACCGTGTTCGTACAAGCGCATTCAATTTCCACTAAACTAATAATTTTTATGAAATTTATCACATACAACATGATGTTTAGCTTGATTTCGGTCACATATTGATTGAGAGGTTACTAACGGGACTGGCTATGAAAGAGGTAGTGGCGGAGGCAGGTCTTGCGTTTTGCCACACATTACTTTTTGTATATCAAAACTAGCTGGCTATCTGTAACGTATTTAGAAGCGTAACAAGCTTTGGGGCACAGGCTTTTCAGAAGAAAAGCCTGTTTCAGCTCCTGTCTGTCAGCAGTCTGTTTTCTCAGACAACCTCAGAGCGTCTTCTAGCTCAACGCCAAGGTATCGAATTGTGTTATCTAGCTTCGAATGTCCAAGTAAAATCTGTACGGCCCTGATGTTTTTCGTTCTGGCATAGATTAAAGTGGCTTTGGTGCGGCGCATGGAATGAGTGCCGTAATAGTCAGCATTCAGTCCCAGTTTTGCTGCCCAGTTCCTGATAATTGAACGATAGAATGAGTAGCTGATAGGTTGCCCAAAGCGTCGGTTACTCGGGAATAGAAAACTGCTTGCCTCTAGGGGGGCTGCAAAAATCCATCGGCTAATACTTTGCTGTGTTCTCGGAGTAATCTCATAGTGGACACCGGTGCCAGTTTTTTGCTGGATGCACTGAACCCTTTCATAGATAACTCCTTGCGAAGAAACATCGTAAACGTGTAGCTTTAGCAAATCACTCGCTCTTAACTTGCTATCTATAGCTAGGTTCAGTAGCGCGAGCTGCATTAGATCATTTTCAATCTCCAGCCTAGTTCTGATCCGCCAGATCTCTTCAAGCTTAAATGGCCTTTTGATGCCACTGCATTTTCCAGAAAATAACTTTCTCATGATGACCTCCTCTCAGTGTTTTTGGTCAACATGAAGTTTGGCAGTCACATTTAGTAAGGTTTAGGAAGATCTGAAACGTCGGTGGACAGAAACTTGACAGGCTGAACTCTGAAATATCAACTTAATTAATGCAAGGTTTGTGAGATTGTATGCTGCTCCCATTGAGTTTCTTTCCTTGCAATTATGACAGCGCGCTGACATCATGTAAGCCCGTTGTCATTTTTGAGGTGTAATTTATGAAGGAATCTATTTATCTAGCTGTATATGACGGTATCTCTGATTGGGAGTATGGGTATGTCTTGGCTCATATCAACTCTCAAGAGTTTCAAGCTTTCCCTGACAGGTTTGAAATAAAGACGGTTGGGCGAAATAAAGAATCGATTAGAACTAAAGGTGGATTAACTGTAGTGCCAGATTTATCTCTCGATAAACTAAATCCCTCTGATGGTAAAATGCTTATTCTTTGTGGTTCAGATAATGCTGCTACAGGCGGTATCGATGATTTTGTAGATGCAGCCAAGCGTTTTATCGACAATGGTATTTGTGTAGCAGCTATCTGTGGTGCAACCGCTGCTTTAGCGAGAAAAGGTATATTAGATAATGTTCCGCATACTAGTAATGCAAAAGAATTTCTGGAAATGACAGGATATGCAGGTAGCCAGAACTATATCCAAGAACCCGTTGTATCGACAGACTATTTGATCACCGCAGGGGGGATTGAACCTGTTGCTTTTGCGGCAGAGATATTCAGGAAGTTGGAGATCTATTCTGAAACTACGCTAAATTCTTGGTTGAAACTATTCGAACAGCGGGACATAACTGGTTTTTACGAGTTAATGGAGAATCCCCTTCAATGAGTGACCCAAGACATGACCTCAGTACTTTAGCCCTAACTGTTTTTTCTTTAAATAGTCAGTTTTTATCAATAGCCGAGAATATTGCTTCTCGGGCAGATCTCACCGCAACTCGCTGGCAAGTATTGGGTGCTCTTGTTAATGACCCTCTCACACAAGCTGAAGTCGCACGTCAAATGGGGATCACACGTCAAAGTGTTCAGAGAACCAGCAAACAGCTTATCGATGAAGGTATGTTAGAAACATTAGCAAATCCATCTCATCAAAAGGCTATGCTACTTCAGCTAACGCCAAAAGGTCATAATACTCTGTCAAAAATAAGACCATTTCATACAGCATATGCTGAGCAACTAATTGATACGGTTGGGGAAGAAAAAGTAGCTGAAATGGTCAAAGCCATAACTGAGCTATCAACCGCAATGAAAAGCCTTTAATCTATATGAGTGATACAAAGCGCCAGTCATGAGAAAATGTAATCTGATTTCAGTGGCACGATTCGCCAATGAATAATCACTCTAACGCGTAAAGGGGCAAATCCGAGTCAGCGTAGACACACTGACTCGTTTAGGGACATGAATGAGTTAGTGTAATGACACTAACTCATAGCATTTGGATAAGGAAAAGTAACTTGAAACTCTTGTTAACTATCTTGAGCGATTGATGAAATAAATAATTAGACGCATGCACATTTAAATATAATTATTAGACATCTTATTCATTCAACACTAAAACGAAAATTTATATATTTAACATGCAGTTACTCTACAACTCTTACACCACCATATCCATCTTAGCCGCTTCTTCTTCATAGTCATCAGACTTTATTAGTGGAAACTTATGCTCTCGATTCATTCGGTCCAACACTCCAGCTTGTTTCAGCAAAAAGCGTCGTTGCATGATCTTAAATGAATCAGCAGAAATGTACGGCAGCTTTACTTCACTGTACTCAAATGACTCTTCACATTCACTCAGCTGAGGCGGAAACGACAAATATGTCAAGAAGTTATCTTTTAGCTCTCGCAAGTTGGTGTATAACTGATACCACGCAATATCTTTAAGATCACCGCCATCGGTAGGAACCGTCATGAGTCTATTATTCTTAGACTCAAAGTAAGCTTTCAATATTCTCTCATCAACCACTGGGATATCATTGAACTTGTGACCAACAAAAATCTGACTACTGTTCACGATACATTTAGCAAAGGTGTACTCTTTTGACGTATCAAACTCCCACCCTAACCGTTCAAAGATTTGTTCAATGTTATCTTCAATAAAAGTGGTCTTTCTGTTAACTTGCTCCCCTGCGTGCTGAAGAATTTCAGCAGTACGATACTTAGAGATTTCAGAATCCGTGGTTACAATCGACTTACATTCGCCGATGATGATCATATCGTCAATTCTAGCTAGCAAATCAAATTCTTCTTCGCCTGTGTCTAGTTTGATTCGTTTACTTACGCCTTCGTTGTAATCATCAATGAACTCATTTTGTGCGAGTTGCTCATTCAGTAATTCTACAACTGTGTTTTCATAAGTGTAGCCTTTCTCTTGAAGATCAATACCAAACGCAACAAACCATCTTTCTGCTACACGCGTTATTGCTGGTGATGCTAACGCGCTCACCAAAATGGCATATTCATTATTATTAGTCTTGATCAATGGCTGGCACCACAAGTCACTAGTTGGTAATGATGTAGCAGTAATGAAATCCAATATCTTCGATATCTTATCAGCATCAATATCAGTTGCTTGTCTTAAAGCAAGACGTAATGAAAAAGCTTGTACCGTTGGACAGAACTCAAGTAACTTATTGATATTGAAAGCACTATCATCCTGAGGAAGGTTGTTGAGTAATGTGTTAGACATAAGCATCAAGCATCTCATCACTTCTAGTGCTTCATCAATACAGAAACCATGCCCATAGTCTTTAGTAAACCAGTCCTGTGGATAGTATTTTAGCAAATCAAACTTACCAGACTGCCACTGAGTGTTGTATGTAACCAATTGCTCTCCTGACCCACGGACAGGAACCACTTCAGCAACACGTTTTTTGTTCTTACGTTTAATTTCGACGAAGTTGTTGTTCAAAAATATCTTTTGAATCATAGGATCAGAAGCAATTAGAAGTTTTTGACCACCGAGTCTGTCCTTACGATTAGCACTATTTTCAAATGCAAACTCAAACGCCGTAGATGGTTGTGTAACAGCAAAAACCTTATGTTCCTTGATGAGTTCATCAACTTCATAATCGGACCAAAATACACACTGCCATACATGTTCATACTGCGCATACAATTGCGATAAAGTAGACTCGCGACGAATGAAAGTCATTACATCTAATGGTTCATCAGCAGCTTCTATGTTTTTACCGTCCTCAATTTTCTTCTGACACATTCTGATAGCTAACTGTAAACCATCTACACAGCCATGCACGATCTCTTGAAGACTAAGTTTATTCCCCATAAGATTGGCCTGAATCATCACACCTTGGGCATTAGCCGGTGGACTTTGCATAGCATGACCTAGAGCAACTTTAATTTCTCTGTTGGATGTTGCTACATAAGCTAGCATTAGCTTCTCGTAAGATGTTTTGGGAGCCTGCTTATAAAGCTCTCCCAGCTTTGCTCGAATCTCACTAAGTAAAGTGTCAATCATCAAACCGGCTTCGAAAACCTTAAGGTCACGAGCAGTAGCTACATCTTTGACCTTGTCCCATTCTTTACGCCATTTCTTTTCTCGAAACTCTCTTTTTGTAGGTGGCGCAAGTTGGTCTTTTATAATTTTTTCGACAAATACATCTTTGATTTCTTCATTGTCGCTCATAGTTTTTCACCCATTAATAATACTGCAATCGCATGATTAGTATGGTAACAATCATTTGCATATAGATAAATCTATTACACCAGCAGCAAATAAGAACTGATGATGCTCACAGTTTAAAAGCCAATAAAGAAGAGCGCTGATTCGCTCTCTTTCAATGGATAACCACCATCTTCGTAGACGTTGTAAGTTCATATATTGGTATTAAATAAACTAAGGCAAACTCAGTGGTGGGATCTACTAGTGATGTGTTGCGCAAACAAGAAAAGGGGCAGAAGTGTGTTAACAAACGAAATGCCGACACTGGCATTCACCTTACCCTCTATACATTCTTCAAGTCAGGTATGCATTACCACGTGGTGGTACGAAGAAAACAAGAGCAAAGCCCGCTGTATTTCAGGCTAGTGCTCGCTTCAAGTAGATCCCTGACAACAATGCCCACCATCACCGAACAGAGTGACTTTCGTGGGTACATTGTTTCAGGGATGACATATTTTTTTAGGAATGGTTTGCTACTTCAAAGTGCTGCGCATTTCGGGGCAGAAATGAGCATCAAGCTACCAACACCCGCACCACACATTGAGGCTCCCACTAAGAAAGAGATGTTTACAATATCTTACTTAAGAAACGCAAAGCCTCCCAAGCACGCGCTGCAATGAGAAAAGCCAACGCGTTACTAAAGCAAGTTGAAAACGCAAAGGTAGGAAGCTAAGCCATGAATCATCTTTGCCAGCAACTCCTTCAGGCACAGCAACAAAAAGGCATGATCGTAGACCAGTTCAACCAGTTCTATCTCATCATCTGTAGAGCGCATTTCTCTTTGCAGTTGGAATCCGTTCGCTCGTCCGCGGTCATCGACCCAATGAGGATAATCCATGCCCTTTCAGCCACACAAAGGCTCACGCTATATCATCGAGTGATGCCTTATCTTCACCAACCTCGTGATGATGGCGATGACTTCGCTCGAACCCAACAGATACGACGCCAGCTTGAAGCCGGAGAAGTCGCTTTATTATGTTTGGGAAAGTCAGACTGACTCGCTTATGAGGAATAAGCTTTACTAACCGAGTAGGTGAGCAGAAGGCAGCAGGCAAAAAAAAAGCCAACCGCAATATTAGTGCGATTGGCCGATAGATATTGTGAACAAAAATAAGGTTCACTAACAACGTCAGTTGGCTAGGTGACCCTCGGCTTTAAAAAGGGTCACTAGTTATATAGCAATCTGTGTGCCAACTTTTTTAGTGCCAATTTAAGGGTAAACTGATGAAAAAAGCTGCATATCTCTTTATTGCTATTGCACCGTGCGAATAATGATTTGCAAAATGCAAATCTTTATTAAATATCGTTCAACGACTCACCTTGTTACGAACGCTTGACTATCAACAGCCAGCCCTTCCTAAGTGACGTGATTAGTCTCTCAAAAAGGCATGTAACTCTCGACAAAATTCGAGCTTGTCGTTCAGAGGTGTATAGTCACTATGGCGCATATTAGTAATAGCCTTTAGAATGCACCCGCTCATAACAAATAAGTGCAAAGCACCTAAATAATTAATTACTTATAGTCAGTCGCCCATGAACAAACATCACTTTGCCACCCGCCTATTTTGCTGGACGCTCGCGCTTTATAGTTCACACACTTTAGGCAAAGACAGCATTACTGTTGGCCTACGTTGGCAGCACCAGTTTCAGTTCGCCGGCTATTACGCGGCGATTGATCAAGGTTTTTATGCTCAAGAAAATCTTGAGGTCACCTTAATAGAAGGCGATCCTGATAAAAACACCATTGAACAAGTCGTCTCACAGCAAATTGATTTTGGTATTGCCAACGGCGACCTGATCATAGAGCGGCTTCGAGGCCAACCCGTCGTCGCATTATCTGCAATATTCAGTTTTTCCCCCTCAGTGTTACTCACCCTCAAGTCTTCAGGTATCAACAAACCGAGTGATCTAGCAGGAAAAACGATCATGACGAAGGGAGGTGCGCTTTACCCATCTTTTATCGCGATGCTCAAAGCAAATCATCTAGATCGTCGTCAAGTCGAGTTTGTTAACAGTTCGTTGAATCTTCAAGACCTGATTGATGGGAAAGTTGACGCCTTTGGTGCGTATTTATCAAATGAACCCCATCAGCTAGATAAACTGGGGATCGATTACCACATTTTAGCTCCCCACGACTACGGCATAGAAGATTACTGTGATTTTTTATTTACTAGCCAAAGCCTTATCGTTCAAAAGCCCAAAGTGGTTCAGGCTTTTCATAAGGCGACACTCAAAGGTTGGCACTATGCGCTAGCCAATCCAGACCAGGTTATTCATAGTATTATAGAAAAGTGGGGAGCGAAGAAAACGGTCGAAGAGTTACGTTATGAAGCATCTGTGGTCTCTAATTTGGTTCGCTCAAACTTGGTTGAAATTGGTTATATCAACCCAGACAGAGTTAACGAAATGGCAGACATATTGCTCGAGGATGGCTTGTTAACCAGTAAAAACAACCTAGAAGACTTTATTTATCGTGCCGAGCAACAAGCGATTACCACAGCCAATAATCGTGTCATATTGCTAACATTAGTACTCGTCTCTCTGCTTGCGCTATGCATCATCCTAATGAGCGTAATGCGTAAGTTAAAAAGAGAAATAAAAAGCCGCGAAGAAGTGGAAGCCAAATTGCGCCACCTCGCCTCCATCGATCCATTAACCCAACTCTACAATCGACGCATGTTTTCTCAATTGCTCTCTATTGAAGAGAAGAAAGCAAAGCGAACAAAAACCCCCTACAGCCTAGTTTTACTGGATATTGATCTATTCAAAGCCATCAACGATCAATACGGCCATAACACCGGCGATCGTGTGATCCAGGGGGTAGCAAAAACCATCACAGAGATTGCCCGAAGTTGTGATATCTGCGCTCGATTTGGGGGGGAAGAATTTGTTGTATTGTTAAGCGACACCAACCTTACCAACGCAATAACCTTTAGCCAGCGATTTCGAACCGCAATTAACCAACAAGTCTTCGTTGCCGATAATCAACAAACTTTCTCGATAACCTCGTCATTTGGCGTCGTAGAGTGGGACTTTAAAGACCCGGTCACTCAAGTCATCGCGCATGCCGACGATGCGCTATATCAAGCAAAAAGAGCGGGGAGAGACTGCATTCGAGCCCACAAACACCCTCTATCGCTAAGTCATGAAAAAGCGAACAAGGTTGAAGCTCAGCGTATGATTTAATCGAGCATCAACTCAAACTCACACCAAAGAAGAGCCCGCTGTGGGCTCTTTTCTATTGAATGCGTTTTGTTTAGGCGATGCTTCTTTCCACTAATGCAGGCTCTTTCATTGCCATTACCTGATGCTGATGATTGCATACTCGACAATACAGTTGGCGTTCCATGTTGTAGTAATGCTCACCACTCAAAAACTGAAATACGGATTGGTTCGCATGGGTGAACTTTTCCCAAAAGGTTGTACATTGTGGCGGGGTCTTGCGCATGATCGCTTTATGATCAGTTTTCTTGTTGCACGCTTCACAATATACCTTTGGCATGGTTCCTTCCCTTCTAGCACTTTTGGGTGATGTCATTTAATGGACATAATTAAAGCAAACTCGTTCACTATTATTAATTCGCACATTAAATTTTGTGCAGCAGTTAACAAAACGACGTTCCTTTAGCCGCTACTCCCCTACAAAAATTGAGCCAAGTCAAAGTTTTACCGCGTCAACCATTTCACCTATTCAAAGCTTTTACCCTCAAGTTTGCTCGTTATTAGCCAACTATCGATACAAAAGCCTCTCTCATATTAACCAACAGGCTCGCTCAAATAATGGACTTGTTGCTGCCACTGAGATACCACAGCTTGATATTCACTGTCACTCAAGCTAACAAAATCTATCTTTGCTTGGGTATATTGCTGCAACTCAAAATAACTGATCCCTCTTAATAATCGCCAATAGTCGTTGGTGGGATCTAAAGCCATCTGCTTGGTGAGTAATATAATGGCCTTTTGCCATTCGCCTTGGCCGTAAGCCAATTGAGCTTGGGTGGCCAACAGCTTTATTTGCGGGTGTTGCTCTAAAAAACTTAACGCTTTCTTACGTTGACGCGAAAGTAATAACGCTTTTAGCATCAAAGGCGGATAGCCTTCTGAGCGTAACAGTTGCGCTTGGTGTTTTGATAGTAGCTGGGCCGCCGCTACTGGTGTGTTCTGTGCAATCATCAGTTGCGCTAACAACAAGACGTTCGTGCCTGCTAACAAATTACGGTCATCTAAGCTAGAAAACACCGCGATAGCTTGCTCTGTTTGGTTTTGCGACAAGTAGCTTTGAGCCAACCTCAACCAATACTTCTCTTGCAGAGGATAAAGCTGAGTCACTTTGCGCAGCAGTTGGTTTTCTTCCACCAGCGCTTCAGCTTGCTGATAAATCGTTAATAATAGCTGATACCTTTCTTGCGTCGGGTTTTTGTCGATCGCCGACGAAATAGAACGCTCGGCCTGTTGCCATAACTTAAGCTGATACGCGCTATAAGCACTGATCGTCTCTACTTCCGCTTGGCTGTCTAGGGTTGGAAACGCTTGCCGAGCAGGTTGCCAAAACTCCGATTCGAGATGGGTCTGCCAACGCTGTCCTAACGCCAGCACCTGAGAGTATTGCTCGGTTTGAAATGCCAATTGGATCGCAAGTTTAAGCAGTTGGCTTTGCTCTTGAATCTCGGGCTTAAAATCCAGTAGTTCAAGGGCTCTATCGCGGCCGCACGCATATTGCTGAAACTGCAAACATGCCTGCAAATAGAGCCCTGTAGCTACGCGTCTGTTAGCCTCACTTTGCCCTTTTTGCTTTTGATAAAACCGAACGATCGGTGCCAGTTGTGCCGCAGGGTCTTCGGCTAACCAACGGTGTAACTGCTGGTAACGCTCAATCACTTCAACATCCACTTGCGCCGCCGCTAAAGGGCTCAGCAAGCAGAGCAACAAACAAACTCGCCTAAGCATGGTTATTTCTCCAATTGATAGTTAACGATAACACGCTGCCATTCTTCACCACCGCTCGGGGCGACAAAACGCCAACGCATCACGGCTCGCAGCGACGCTTGCAAAAATACACCTTGCGGGGACTCACTAACCACTCGATGCTGCAACGGTGTTCCTTTGTCATCAATCAATAGGTCAAGCGTAATATTGCCCTCTATTCCCTTGCGTTTAGCGCTCGCAGGGTACTGCGGCGGAACTTGATAAGTCGGCTTGGCGATCGCAATGCTAGCCTGAACTTGACTCCCCTGAGCCCAATTTGTGGACGGCAAATTGAAATGATACGTCGTCGATATTTGCAGTGACAACTTAGGCTCAAAAATAACCTCAGGTAAAACCACACTCGTTGCCGTATCGACTAAAGTAAAGTCCACAACACTCGGTCTGGCAGGCGCAGGATTCGGAGCGGTTGCAGCCACCACTGGCTTGGGCTCTTTCGGCTCTGTTCGAGATTCTGGCTGCTGTGACGAAACGCTATACACTGGGTATGCTGTCAATGGCTTAGACGGCAAGTTTGGTGCGATTAAGCTGCGCAATAATAAGGCCAAAAACGCATTGACGGTAAGCGCAGCGCCTAGCATCAATAAGTATTGCGCGCTATTGTGCTTGGGTAGCGACAGCAACATTGGCCACTCCTGCAAGTCGCAAACCATCGATCACTTCAATTAACTTCCCAGTCGGGACTTGTTTATCCGCTTTGATCACCGCGTTACTTCCTGGCCCCGCTTGCACTTGTATACTAGCTAACGTTTTGAGTTTGGTTAGTGTGACTCGGGCTTCTTTGAACCATAACTGGCCATTTTCATCTATGGTCACACTCAGTGACTGGTTTTCACTTTGAAGGGCGCTATTCGCACTCGGTCTATCAACAGGAATACTTGAATCTTGCTGAAAAGTGGCCGAGAGAATAAAGAAGATCAGTAAGATAAACACAACATCAATCAATGGCGTTAGATCAACATGCGCAGATTCATCCGCAGTGACAAAAGATTTAATTTTCATAACATTCTAATTGTTGTTTAAGCTTAGCCAGCAGGTGTTGGTTGCGCCTTTTTAAATGGTAAGCGAAATACATTCCAGACAACGCCGCCACCAGCCCAGCCAATGTTGTTAACATCGCTTGACTGATCCCATCAGAAACCGCTTGTAATATGTCGTCACTGTTTAAGCGTGCAAAGCAACGCATCATACCGTCAACGGTACCAAGTAAACCGAGCATGGGTAAAACCCGTACAAAAAGGCGCACTTCAGCCAAACCTTTTTGTAAATGAAGGCTAATTTGACTCAACCAGCCTTGGATCAACAGCGCCTGCTCAGCTAGCCCCAATGATGGATACTGACTTCGGGCCGATAGCAGGGACTGAGCCTGCGCTTGGCTTGAAAACTGAAACAAGCTCCAATAGCAACGTAAAATGAGCCCCCACATGATGATGGAGATCAAGATGATCCCCCACATCACACCGCCTATTGGCTCAACAGGCAAGCCAATCATGCTGAGCATAGTTGTCCCTGTCGA
>Ga0209379_10000911_pt1 | contig 21117 bp, 16 predicted proteins | sample tdDd001_FD_187124 | JGI IMG/M metagenome (GOLD analysis project Ga0209379, IMG submission 187124) | Marine sediment microbial communities from the Atlantic coast under amendment with organic carbon and nitrate - tdDd00.1 (SPAdes)... | ecosystem: Environmental > Aquatic > Marine > Coastal >...
CAATCAAGGTTGAGTGACAAACTCAACAGAAGGAATGGTGGGTCCGGGCGAACTCGAATCGCCGACCCCTACCATGTCAAGGTAGTACTCTAACCAACTGAGCTACGGACCCATTCCTTAAGAACGAGACGAATGTTACCGAGACTTGTTCAATCGTGCAAGCGTAAATTATTGGTTTTGAAACTGTTTGCTTTACATCTAATCAAAAAGGCGTTTTTTTAAACCGCGCAGGATAATAAATGTGCGCTAAATCAAGTTTTTATAGTGAGGTATTTTTCCATTTCTGCTTGCGGCACCATACCACCGCCGGTTGCCCAAACCAGATGGTTCGCATTTTTAAGTGCTCGATTTGAATAATTGAGTCGCTCTAAGTAGTCAATTTGCTGGTAAACGACAAACGGGCCTTTCATTCCCGCAAGTGCTGACGGCTCTAATTGAATAGACTCGGTTTTAGCTAACGTTTGAAGTTGGCTAAATAAGGTACTGTCACTGACCGTATAGTAACCATCAATCATTCGTTCCATTGCTCTACCAACAAAACCTGAGGCACGACCAACAGCAAGCCCGTCCGCAGCCGTTTTATTGTCGATGCCGATCTCTTGCACTGAAATCTGATCGTGTAACCCTGTATGAACGCCAAGCAGCATACAGGGTGAGTGGGTAGGCTCCGCAAAAATACAATGAACATGATCGCCGAATGCGAGCTTTAGTCCAAAAGCGACTCCGCCTGGGCCGCCACCAACACCGCAAGGTAGATAGACAAACAATGGCTGGTCTTTGCTGACGGTAATGTTTAGTGCTTCGAGTTGATGTTTTACTCTTTCTCCGGCGACAGAGTATCCGAGAAACAGTGTTTTAGAGTTCTCGTCATCAATAAAAAAACAATTAGGGTCTTGCTCAGCTTCTTTGCGGCCTTGTTCGACGGCGACACCGTAGTCACTTTGGTATTCAACTACGTTGACTCCGTGGGATCTTAGCTTCGCCTTTTTCCATTCTCTGGCATCTGCTGACATGTGGACAGAAACATTGAATCCAAGCTTCGCACTCATAATCCCAATGGAGAGGCCAAGGTTACCTGTCGAACCAACAGCAATACTGAATTGAGAGAAAAAGGAACGAAACTCTTCAGAATCGAGCTGACGATAATCATCCGTCAACGTCAATAACCCATGCTGAATGGCGAGTTTTTCAGCATGAGTTAGCACTTCATAAATACCGCCTCTCGCTTTAATAGAGCCTGATATTGGTAGATGGCTATCCATCTTTAACAGCAACTTGCCGGGAATAGGTAGGCTGAATTCTTTCTCAAGCTGGCTTTTCATTGCTTCAATGGTACGTATTGGGGATTCAATTATCCCACCATTAATGGCGGTGTCAGGGAAAACTTGGGCTAGATAAGGTGCAAATCGAGTCAAACGATCTGATGCGTCTTGTACATCTGCTTGAGTCAGACCGACATAGGGTAAGGCAGCGTCTACTGTGGTGGTGTTTGGATTAAACCACTCGGTCTCTTTTAATGAGACGAGTTGGTTTATTAAAGGATACTGTTCAAAGAGGTTCTTCATACGTTTTTGCTTTTTGTTGTTTTTCTCATTAAAGCGTTATCGCGAACCAGAGACAATGATTATTTGAACTCGAGATGGATTGGAACGGCTAGCCTTTGTTATCAGGCTAGCCGGAAAAATTATCGTCCTCGACCATCAAACATGACGACAATAGTTCGCGTGATAATATCGATGTCCATTGCGACCCAAGATCTTAGTGAGCGTAGTGATAATGCGTAGCTATGATCGAACCCAACTTTTCTGCGCACATCATCAATGCAGGTGTCATAACCCTGATTAACCTGAGCAAGGCCAGTGATTCCAGGCATGACGCCATAGGTGCGATCAGCAAAATATGGGATGGCTTGCTCCAATTTGTTATAAAAGCTTGGTCTTTCGGGACGAGGGCCAATCAATGACATATCGCCTCTAAGTACGTTAAACAATTGCGGAATTTCATCAAGGCGCGTTTTTCTTAGAAAGCGGCCAACCGGAGTAATTCTCGGATCATTTTCCGTTGCCCAAACTGCGCCCGTTCTCTGTTCAGCATCTTGATACATGGTTCGGAACTTAATGATGTCGAAAAATAGCATTCTGTCGGGGGTTGATTTGCCGACACGCAATTGCTTATAGAAGATAGGGCCAGGTGAGCTCAGTTTAATGGCGATCGCGATAAAAGGCATAATAGGCGTTAAAGCGATCAGGGCAAACAAGGCGCCAAAAAAATCAAATAGGCGTTTGGCGATATAAATACTCATTGGCGTTGATACGTTACTCATAATTATCTCCTTAATGGTTCACGCGTGACCATCTTCCAGTTTCTAAGCCCAATAAATAACGAAGTCCACCAATGAAATTCGCGATATGTCCTGCCACGATATATAACAGTAATTTGCAGATTTTATGGCTAAACATGTAGGGGAATAGGTAAGCGAGGTAAGCAATACAGTAAACAACAAGCTGTGCGACGAGCGCAGCCATAAACACCGGATACTGGCTTAAACAGATTGAAGTTATCAAACATGCGATCATCAAATATGGTGTTAGGAGCCTTAACCCTTTACCTGACAAAAAGGCGAAAGCGACACCGCGATAACGTGGTAAAAACATATCAGATAGTCGAATGGCTTGCTGCATATTGCCTGCAGAGATACGTAAACGACGTTTAAAATCCGCGTTGGTTGAAGAGGGTTCAAGCTCTAATGCCGTCATCTCTTTGTCGTATTCTGAAAGATAGCCTTTACGCACTATTCGCATAGGGATAATAAAATCATCATTGATTGTATTACTCGCAAGCGGTTCAAACAGCTCCGTTCTGAACAAATAAAAGGCACCGTGTGCGCCAAGTGTTGAGCCCAGTGTCGCTTCATGCATTTTTACATTGCTTTGGTAAAGCCAGTAATTACTTTCACCAGTATTTCGCGTGTCAAAAAGCGTATAACGGCCATTTACCACGCCAACATCTGGGTTTTTAAAGTGCTTATTTGCAAGCCACAGTGCATCAAGTGAAATGATGGCTGAAACGTCGCTCAATGCAGTAATGTCACTATCGATGGTCTTCATCTGTTCATTAACGACTGCGACTTTACCTCGGTTTGGTGTTAGAGCGCGGATCTCAAAATGAACATCACAGCAAAAGGCTTCTTGAATCGTTTGCTCAGCAATGAGCACTGTATTGTCGGTACAGCCGTCACAGGCAATGATCACTTTGAGCTTTTTTCTAGGATAATCGAGAGATGCTAGGTTACGAATCTTATCCGCTATCCACTGTTCCTCATTGTAAGCCGGTACTAGGATGGTTACGGAGGCACAACTCTGATCGGAAAGGTCAGTGCGAAAGCCTCGCAACTTATGACGCATCGCTTTCAACGGGTGGCTCTTCGAATACCAAGATAAAATTACTGGATAGCCCACATGATGGTAAACAATCAAAATAGCACTTAACGCAAAGGTGAGAATTAACAGTAAATCAATCATGCGCTTTTCTCCTTGGTTAGTGAGTTATAAGCAACAATCATCTGGCGAATGTCATGTTGATTTAATACAAAGCTTCTAGGGTTAACGCTGTCAGAATCTTTAAGCGCTTGCTCGATTGCGAATGCTAACTCTTGGTGGTTTTCACTGTTAACTAATAGACCTGAATCGGGGTCTAACGTTTCTCCGCTGGCTCCGACGTTGGTTGCAATAGTGACGATGCCACAAGCTTGCGCTTCTAGGGTTGAAAGTGGAAACCCTTCTGAACGAGAAGGCAAACAGAACAAATCTAGGCTTTGATAAAAACGGGGCATATCGTCGACTAGCCCTAGGAAGGTGACGCGACGGGAAACACCTAGCGCTCTTGCTTGACGTTCTAAGCGAGTTCGTTCGCTTCCGCACCCTGCAATCACAAGGTGGATGTCACTATTGAGCAAAGGCATTGCGTTGATCAACACATCCTGTCCTTTGACCTTTTCTAGACGACCTGCAGTTCCGATCAAGGTAACGTTCGTCGGGAGTTTATGCGTTTGTCGCGCAAGGAATTTAGAGCCTGGCTTGAACTGCTGACAATCCACACCATTTTTGATCACTGTGATATTTTTATATTTGAAGTGTCGAGAAATCTGATCGCCGACAAGTGTTGCATCAGCTACAAGGTGAGGGCTTGCGACATTAAGTGCGACTTTTTGTAGAGAGCGATGTTTTCGCGAGTTTAGGTGCCAAGCGTCATGTTCTGTGTGAATTCGATTACTCACCCCAGCCAATCGTGCCGCGACCGCGCCATATAACATTGGTCCTATATGATGAGTATGCACAGTATGAGGCTGGAGCGCATTGAACAATCTGTACAGTTGCATCAGTGTTTTCAAACTACAGCCAGCAGGTTTATTCAGAAAAATAAGCTGATCTTGGTATTGAGCCAGCTTCGGCCAGTTCGCTATCGATTCGAGTTTAGTGCCCTCTAAGCTGACAATAAGAACGCGTTGCTCAGGCTCTGAAAAGGCAAGCATGTTGAGGGCCAAGGACTCTAATCCGCCGGGGGCGAGGTGCTGAACAACATGAACAATGCATTTTAGCTTGGTTGTCATGGCATACTCCTATATCACTGACTTTGTTAGTTATCATCTAACACTGCATAGGCTGTGCCAGTTTTTATTGTCAATAAAAACAGTGTGTTAAGTGGTTATTTCAATTTGGCACTATTGTGGTTTCAAATTGAATCGCGGAATGAAGGATTTATTTTTATATTTGGAAGATAAGTAAGAACTGGCGCTTTAGTTATCGTTTCTATTTCTTCTATTCGACGAATTGAAGAGTTAAACAACTCAATAAATGTTGCGATACCACAACCTAAAGCTAGCCCAGCGAATAGACCTGCAATCACAAACAAGATGATCGGCAAATTGGAAGGGTGACTTGGTGTATAAGGTAAATCGATGATCTTAACTCGCTTGTTCTGCTCAAAGACGCCTAATGAACCCGTTAGTTGTGCCATTTCATAGCGTTGTACGAGTTCATCGTAAAGCTGACGTTTGGTGTTGGCTTCACGCTCTAATTTGTACAATGCTCTTGCATGATCACCAAATTGGTTGGCATTTTGTTCCAGCTCAGTAATCATGGTTTTTAAGCTTTTTGTCTCTTCAGTAAGAGATTCGTACCGACTACGAACCAGCTGCAGGTTGTGTAACTGAGTAACAAGTAGCGGTTGGATTTCTCCAAGCTCAGCAAGGCTGTTACTGCTAGCAATGTCCCAAAGCTGATTACTATTAACGTTCGGTTGCTCTACATTAATCAGTTGTGATCTTTCACTTTCCAAGCGTCGCAATTCACGCTCTTTACCTTGAACGGCGCTATGGCTATCGGTGTATTTTGCTCTGAGAAGGGTCAATGCACTTCGGGTTTCAATGATCTGATCCTCAATTTTACCGATAACTGGGTTGGTTCGAGAGAGCTGCTGATCCAGAGAACCAAGGCTACGTTTGACCCCTGATAATTCAGCGTCTTTTTCCGCTAAACTCTGCTTGAGTACTGCTAGACGAGTTAAGCTTTGGCTCTGCATTTCTGGCGTCATACTTGAAAATCTGTTTTTGAAGTCAGCTAATTTGAGTTCGGCAATTTCTAACTCTTCACGTCTTTGTTCTATGTGGATGGCCAAAAACTCAGCTGAATCCTTAATTGAAGAGCGCTCCGGCGCAAGTAATTGTTCAATGAAATGCTCACTAATGGACTCTAGCAGTTCTTTCATGCCATCAGGGGTTGACGAAGAGAAAGTAATCTTAAGGAAATCTTTACCGGGCTGGTTAACGGTAAGGTTAGATGCGAGTCGGCCAATGACTCTGTCTTTTTCTAGCGCAGACATAGTGTCATCAATAAGCTGGTGTTCTTTAGCCACTGCGGTTAAAACGTGACGACTTTTTAATAGTGTACTTAATGCGTTCAAACGTTCTTTTAGCATGGTCGATACGGCAATATCTTCTAGAAACGGATTCATTTTCGCGGTTTCTTGAATCAGCATACTTGTGTGTGACACGTAGTTAGCCGGAGCCATTTTACCAACGAAATAACCAGCAAAAGGGAAGATTAATATTGGTAGAACGATCACATAGCGTTGACGCCACGCTGCATTGAGTAACACGATGAATCTCAGCTTTAGTTCATTCATAACGACTCCAGCAATTTTGATAAATGATGACTTCGGTTATCCCAACTTTCTTGTTCTAAATGTGCAGGCAATACGTTGCTTTGGTTTTGTTCGATTAAAGTGAGGGCAGCGCTAAATTGTGCAACATCGTAGGCGAGATGAATGTTTTCTTGAAAAGGTTTAAGCGCAGGAAAATAGCTTGAAATAACAGGTTGGCCTGCTGCTAAATATTCCATGAGCTTGAGCGGGCTGCATGACGCAATTTGGTCATTGGCAACAAACGGAAGCAAACTGGCTTGCCAGTGCTGACTGTAACTAGGGAGTTCACTGTGCGCCTTAGGCCCTAAATAATAGACATTTGGCAATGAAGGCAGCGGGCAAGGTGATATTTCCTGAGGGCCGATGAATACGAAATTCCAATCAGTGCGTAAAGTACATAGCTGTTGCAGCAAATTATAATCTAACCAATTTGAAAGGCTGCCGTAAAACCCTGCGGTTGGTTTTCCATTGTTGGGTAAGTCTCTCGCTGGTGCCGTAGGGGTTTGGAACAGAGAAAGATCAACCCCGTGCGAGAGCAGATGAGTTTTATGCATTGGGAACTTTTGACAAAGCTTAGGGCTGGCAGCAAGGATGATATCCGCTTGGGCGACCAATGCTTGCTCGTGCTGATTAACCACTTGATGATCAACACCGGCGAGGGCAGAAAAGTCATCTCCACAGTAATAAACCACCGCTGATTCGTTAAACCCGCCACATAAATCAGCTGTTGTCGGCAAGGAACTCCATAGAATAGGTCTCGCCATTTTAAGCTCTTCAACAACTGGGCGAAGCTGCGCCAATAGCATTGATTTCGCCATCGCACGAGCGAAAATAGATCTTGGTGCAGGAATCGTTTTAACGTTAACGACAGTGATATTGTCTTTTAAAGGCTGCGCCGCCTGATAACCACTTTTTCCTCGACCAACTAACTTGCCAAGTGCGCGTTTAATATCATGGATGTTTAACCGTGGCTGACGTAAACCTATCGAATTTACCCATAAAACTTTACGATCATCCGCCAATCGGGTGATTAGGTGCTGTGTACTTGAGGGTAAGCCGCCAAAGTCTTCACCAAAAACAATCAAATCACGCATAATGATTCTCCTCTGCTTTTAGTTGTTTAATCACTTTTGCCGGGTTGCCAGCAGCGACGACAAAAGGAGGAAGACTTTTTGTTACGACGCTCCCTGTTCCAACCACAGTACCTTGGCCAATGGTGACGTTTGGACAAACGGTAACATTTGTACCTAGCCAAACGTCTTTTTCGAGAATGATATCTCCCACATCCTCTTCATGATCTCCGGCTCCTTGGGCTCTTAATGCGGCATCCATAGAGTGTCCGGAATAACCAAACAAGAAAGCTTTACCAGCAATACGGACATTGTCACCAATAATGATCTGTCGCCCGACGGCAAAGGTGCTTTGCCAACCGATATCAACATTACTTCCGACGATAAGTTGAGGGCGATCTGATTGAGATCGGCCACTAAATGTTGTTTGCCCAGAGACTCGACAATCATCACCAAGTGAAATTTCTAAGGGCCCAGAGACAAATGGAATACCACCAAACAAATACAGTCGCTTGCCATAGCGGTTTAGTCGGCCTTTAAAAGCAGGCGTGTAAAAGAGTACTCTAGCAAATGATGAAGTGGTATTGCGGATGATTAAGTAGAGAGAAAGCAGGCACTTATTGAGCCAATGAGGAGTAGGAATGTCGAATGCACGCATGTTTTTCAAAATGACAAACAATTTGCGATAGTTCGGGTTCTCGTGATTTATAAGCCAAATTTTTAGGTGACTGAGTTGGTGAGCTAACATAAGCAGTCCTCATTTATTAGAGTATTGCTTTGTTACTTCAGTTTACGTGCCAGAATTTTAAATCAATAAAAACAGATGGTTATATATTTTGTTAGTGGTATTTAACGAGTTTTCTCATTTTGAGAGGAGTTTTGCGTGATACGAGATATCGCAATACAAAGGGCTGATAGAATATAAATCGGCCATGTAAAACCTTGTGTGAGGAAAGTCCCGGAGACAATGGTACCCACGATTCCGGCATACACTGCCATCGCTGTCGCGACAAGGTAAGGGGAATAGTTGGCTCTGTTTGAATCAAGGGTAGATAAGGTTTCACGGCTAGTTTTGATTAATCCACGAATCAACCAGATAAATGCCCCGAGACCAAGAAATCCGGTTTCCGCAAGAACGCCAAACCAAGTACTGTGTACAGCGTGGTTAAGCCCATCCCAATGTGAACTGTAGAAGAAGTAATTCGCATAAAAGTTGTTTAAACCAACGCCAGTAAGTGGGTTACTGAGGGCCATTTTAAAGGCCGCTTCCCATGCGTAGAGTCGACCCATCGCCGACTCATCTATCCCTTCTTCAGCGGCCCCACCAGATTGGCGATCTGAAATTCCTGCCATAAAGAAAAGAGCCGTGGCTGCAATAATACCAAGCGTGATTAGTAGTGATTTTGAACGAATGAGCCTCAAGCCAAACATGCCAAATACAGCTAAAGATCCGAGTAATCCACCACGACTTTGTGTTGCAAGCACTGCCCATACCGCAAGAATTACACCCACAACGCCAAGTATTCTCGCCATTCCAATCTGTTGGGTCGTGGCGAAGGATATCGCGAAAGCGAGTGGGAACATGAGCACCAGTGAAAGATCGTTTGGGTCTCCTAATACTGACCCCAAATCCCGGCCGATAGTCACTCGTGTTCCCTCAACAAGTCCAATCCCGTTGAGCGAATTAAAAATAGCGACACCCGAAATTAACGCACCAGAAATGATGATTAAGGTGGCAATTTTTTTTACTGCGTCTTCGCTATCGACCAACCAGGCAATAGCAAGCGTCATGATAATGATCTTCCAATAAATGTTCTTGAAGTAGGTAATGGATAGGCCAGGGTTTGAAGCCAGAATTGAACCTAAGGTTACAAGTCCCCAGAAAATGACTAAGTGGGTCATACTAGGGTGCCAGTAAGTATTCATTTTCTGGCTGATCAAGGTGTGCCACATCAAAGCAGATAATGCGCCTAATGAAAGAAGCAGTGGAATCTTCAAGGAATAAATGACCGGAAAGGCTTCGTGTATTCTAAAAAATGAAAAGAGCACAAATAGGCTAACGAACCAAAATGTTTGGTTAAGTACAAACAAAATGGCGAAAGGGAGTATGCAGATCACAGCGATAAGTGCCGGATGAGGCAGTAAAGACCATACAGCGACCAAACTGCCACACAAAGCGGTCATCAGTATCAGTGTTGTTTTATGCGCCGCCATGCTACCCATAATGCTTTTCCTCAACATCTTGTTTGGTAGACGCTGAAATCACAGTGTGGGTGGGAAATAGCTGCGCTTTGATCTCTTTAATGTGGATAAGCTGAGTTCGATGGGCGAAGCATAGTATGGCGAGAGGTTGAAGCACGAGCATAAGTAAGGTGACGTTGTCGGAATGTTGTACTGTTCCGCTTAAGATGAGAAGAGACGTTAACAAAATGAGTCCGGTAAATGCGGCCATATTGTAAGGTAAACGCAGTAGTGATTGACTTGTTATTAGGGCAAGGAAAAACCGACAAATTTGGCCAAGTAGCAAAGCAGACAAGATGGCCATAATGCCTAGGTGGATGTTCAATGCGCCAATAATGAAAGCAAAAGCAATAGAAGCAAGATTGATCAACAACAGTTTAGAGGTTTGTTTTGCATACAGAATGCCCATATTGACCATCTCTGCCAACTCCTTAAACATCATTATCAGTACTGTCATCGTTACCATTTGTACGGCTGCATGATAGATACTTGGAAGTGCGAAGGTAATGAACAGTTGGCTTGCCCATGCCGTACCAACCGCGATCATGCAGAGTAGTAATGTACCTTGCTGAATAGTATGAACAACTTTTCGGTTGCCTTGTGTTTCTTGTACTTGAAATCGTTTCGGCATCCACCACATATGAAATGGCTGAATTAAGATACCGACCCCAAGTGCAAATTTTGCTGCGATCGCATAAATACCAAGAGTTTCTAAGCTTGTGTAGCCTGCAATAATCCAACGCTCCGCTCCACTTAAACAAAAGGCAACCATAGCTGAAAGCATCAAGGGTGAAGAGTAGAGAAAGTACACTTTGAACTGACTAAATTTCGGTAGTTGAATACGAAAACTTAGGTAAAAATGAAGAAAGATGAACTGACCCAATGTACATAAAACGTTGGCGGCGAATATGAGCGTAACATCAGGTCGATAGATAAGAGCTAACAAAACGAGGATGACTTGAATCGTGACCGAACATACACATATTTTGAAGAACAATACGGCTTGATTATGTAATCGAAGCCAAGCAAGACCGATCGCTAGCGGTGCTTCATAACACAGTACCATTGCAATTAATAAAGATTGAGCTCGCGATATCGCATCAATTGGAGTATCGAGTAGGTTGTATACGACAAAGGCTAAAATACCTAAAGTTGCGGAAATAACCAATGAAGCGGAATAGAGTTGGGCGGCTTTCAATCTTCTCTGACTTTTAGACTCGATCGTTCCGATAAATCGATATAAGTTTTCATGCATCGCTAATCCCACGACCATAGCGAAGAAAACAGTTGTAACACCAATGAACTCAAGCTGACCTAGTTGAGTTGGAGTCAAATAATGCGCCATTAACGGCAAGGTAAACAGCGATACGCCTTTCATTAGAAACAGACTGACAGCGTACAAACTCATGTTTTTTATTGGCGTGTTATTCATGACGTTGTCCCCATCCAGTTAAGCGGTTACGAGTTGGCTATTCATGTACTGGGCAAATTTGGCGTACTGCTTTTCTGCCTGATATGTCTGTGCAATGATCAGAGCGTTTTGACAGCATTGCTGCATGACTTCACGTTGGTTAAAGGTGTATAGCAGCGCATTGCAAAGTGAGTTTGGGTCATTGGGTTGGTACTTCACGCAGTTAACATTGTGAGTTAACTTTTGATCCCAATATGATCCATCTTCGGGAATTAAAACGCACATACCAGATGCCAACGCTTCTAAGATCGATAAACCGAAGGGTTCACTGAGGCTGGTGGAAATAAAAATATTGGATTGGCTTCGTATTTCATCCAAATTGTCAGGATCTTGATGCCAGGTAGTATATTTTAAAATAACCGGCGCTTTAGAAACTGGAAGTTCGGTGTTTTTAGGACGGATAAAGCAAACATTCAAAGCCAGCGGCCTAATCATTTGCGCGTGTCTCATTGCATCAATTAACGTATCTAACCCTTTCCATTTCAAAAGCGATGCTGCCCAAAAACCAACTGGAAAGTCTGTTTGGCAACGGGTTGGCCAGCGGCTAGCTGCAATACCATTGATGGTTTCATAGTAGTGGTCACAATTAAGGTAGTTGCTTGCGATCGCTGAAATGTCTTCAATGTCAGTTTTGCTTTTAAAATAATGTTCAATCGCTATTCTCATGCTTTTTTTTGCAGAAGGCAGGTAGAACACCGCGCTGGCGAGTGTTAAACAGCGACCAATTGAACGAGAGCAACCGACATTTCCGTGTACCCATTGAATAACCTCAATATTGAGCCACTGATGAACAATATAGAGGGGCATATCAATACCAGGGCCAGATGCACCAATCAGCTTTGTCACTTTAGAAAAGCGAGCGATGAAGAAGAGAAGTAGCAAAGAAGCGACGTATTGTTCTATCCAATAAAGAATTCCGTAGTGGTGGCGTGTTAGCCATTTAGCTAAAGGTAAATGGTATACGCTGGTGTTATCTTGTTGGCAAAACTCGGTATTTTCCCAATACTGTTTATCTGCGGTGATGACAACAAACTTTTGGTCGGTAGTAGGGCAGAGAGCCAACGCATCGCTTGTTGCGACTTTAGAGCCACCTTTAAAAGTGATTGGATCATAGATGAGCGTGATCGGGCGATTATCCATGTTGACCTCCCATTGTGATGCGATTGCTAACAAAGGTTTTCAGAGGCAAGAATGTTCGGAAAAAACCGAGCTGTGTTTTAGGTTCGTGAGACAAAAGTTGCACATACACTTTTTCAATTTTTCGGCAGGTTATTTCTAGGTCATGATGCGTATGAATATATTGATAAGCTCTAGTGGCGAGTTCTCGGCATAGGTTGGGGTTATTTACGACGATGCGCATCGCTTTGGTCATGCCACCAATCCCACGATTCGGGTATAAAATGCCGGTGTCTTTGTGGTGAATGAATTCTGGAATACCACCTTCATAAGGAGCGATGATAGGGATTTGCGCAATAGCAGCCTCAGCAAGCACTAACCCAAACGCTTCGCTTCGTGCACCACTAATGAAAGTATCACACCCTTTTAGCCAACCGACGACATTATGTTGTTCTCTGACGAAGTGAATTCGATCCCCTAAATGAAGTGCATCGGCTTGAGATTCAAGTTTATCTCTTAATGGCCCATCACCGATAACAACCAAGCAGGCGTTAGGGTGTTCTAGTGTTACGTGGCGCAGTGCCGTCATGATTCGATCGATGCCTTTTCGATGAATCATTGAACCGACTGTTGCAAAGATAAAATCATGCTCAGAAATAGAGAGTGTCTGGCGTACATCCACTTTTTCTTGCGCTTCAAGAAGGTTCACATCGATACCATTGTGGACAACAGATAGGTTTTCTACTGGGTAACCATCTCTGAGTAATGGCATTGCGACGTGACGACTGACTGAAATGACATGCGGGCTTGCATGAACACCTAGTGTGAGACGATCTCTGACGGTGTAACCACAATGCAATTGAGTTACCAAGGGAATATGTTTGATACGTGCCGCAGCCACCATCCACTGACAAGGCGCGGCGCTATTGACGTGTATCAGATCGATATTTTCACGTTCAATCAATTTACACCCATACTCGATGAGATTTAACCAACTCGCGACATCGAATCGAGGAGCTTTCCAACCTGCGATGAGCGGAAAGTGGTTCAATTCAGATGGAACATTCATTAGGCCAAGTTGTTTCGTTAGCTCTCTGTTATTGGTCCAAACAAAAGGACGATAGGCGCGAGAGTCTAAATATTTGATTAAATCCAATAGACAACGTTCACTGCCGCGAATCCAATCATCACCATAGTGTACAAACAGAATATTCTTAGCCATAACGTTCCCCTTAATTATCAAAGTGAGCATGAATTCCCACGTAAAGAGATAAGAGCAAAAGGAATGCCAATTAGATTGTGTTATAACTACTTGAAATGTAAGTGATTTATTTTTGGTGGGAGCTATTTGTCAAATTGATAGTCAGATTGAACAGAATTGGAATGATAAATTTTGAGTAGTTGGGGGATCAGTGCTTGTTGTGAAAAGTCATCTTGAATGGTTTGCTGAGCGTTATGTTTTATTTCGATAAGTTGACGGTGAGGAAGAGTTTGGATTGTTGAGAAGTCTCGACACAATTGCTCAAAACTATCATAGATAAACCCATTCTTTTGATGGCTAATGAGTTTAGATAGATTGCCAATATCGAGTGAAATAACGATGATTCCTCTTGCCATCGCTTCGAGTGCCGTCATCGGTAATCCTTCAAAGCGAGAACAAATAATCAAAAAGCCGACACTTTCCCATACTTGGTTCATATTGGTTTGATGACCATGAAATGTGACATTGTCACTCGCCGCTTGCTTTAAGGTACGCTCCTCATCGCCTGTTCCATAAATGTCGAAGTTTTTCGTCGGGTGCTTTTGGGCTAATTGAAGGAATCGATCAGCGGCTTTTTCTTTGCTGAGTCGACCAACAAATGCAATTTGGTTTCCCGATGATTCAGATACTTGAGTCGCGTCGATAAAGTTATTTAGATATTGAGTTGAGAAGGGGATTCTCGCTTGTATCTGGTTGCTGACCGTAAGCGATGCTGAAGAGATAAAAGCGCTGTAACGGTCAAGGGCATCATATATTCTCAGCACTCCCTCTGCTGTCTCGCCAGCGTGATATGTCGATATTTGACGGCAACCAGTCAACATTCTGGTCATTTTTGCTAATAAACTGGCTTTGTAGCCATGAGCGTGTATTGCGAGTGGACGGTATTTTTGAATCTTGTAAATTAGGGTAGGGAGAGAGGCAAACGCTCGTTGGCTGAGGAAGCCGTAGTCAATATTATGTTTTTCGAGCAACTCGCAAAGAGGAGGAGATGCTCGATAATCTCTGACTAGCCAAACAAATACCGGAATTTGATGACTTTTGAGGCCTTTGGCAAGTTCGAGTAGGTAGCTTTCGATCCCACCAAAGGTCAAACTATCGATAATGAGCCAGATTTCACTGCGTGAATTGTTGCTCATCTTCTGCTTCCCACGCTTGTTTCTTGCGATAAACCGTAGACGGGCTTAGCTCAAGTAATACAGCAGCGTTAAGTACATTGCCATCACAGTAGTCTATGGCTTGTTGAATGGTCTCTCTTTCGATTTGCCACATTGGGCGTATTTGATCCCCATTTTTAAGAGGTGGCGCGTCATGACTATTCGTTTCGAGTACTTCAGTCATCTCTGAAATTGGAGCTGCTGAAGGTTCAAAAGCAGTAGGCGCAGCCTGAACAGGTTTAGGTGGTTGATTGCGACCTTTGGTCATTTGAGCAGGTAAATGTGATGCTGAAAGCTTAGTTTCGTCATTCAATACAACAATATTACGAATAATATTTTGCAGTTGACGAACATTACCAGGCCATGCATAGCGTTTTAAGATGGCTTCGGCCTCACGGTGGATACTCGAAAAGGCTTTATTGTCTTCTTTGGCATAGAGTCTGAGGAAGTGTGTCGCAAGCGTTACAATATCGTTGCCACGTTCGCGTAACGGCGGCATCTCGATTGGTACGACATGAACACGGTAGTAAAGATCTTCGCGAAATCGACCTTCTTCGACTTCAAGGAGCGGTTCACGGTTCGTCGCACAGATTATGCGGACATCGACTTTTAGTTCTTTACTACCGCCAAGCGGGGTAAAGGTACCGGTTTGCAAGAATCGCAAAAGCTTTTTCTGCATTTCCAATTCCATTTCACACAGTTCATCAAGAAAAAGTGTTCCACCATTTGCTTGAGAAGCAGCTCCTTTTCGATCTCCCGTTGCGCCAGTAAACGCTCCTTTAACATGGCCAAAAATCTCGCTTTCCATTAAGTCTTTTGGAATCGCACCACAGTTAATCGCAACGAACGGCTTATCTTTACGTTTACTCTCTTGGTGAATAGCTTCGGCACAGACTTCTTTACCTGTTCCACTTTCACCAATAATAAATACGCTGGCAGACGTTGGAGCAACTGAGTCAATGATCTTATAGACCCCTTGCATTGGAAGACTAGAACCAATGAAACCATGGAACCGGTTTCGATCGAATTTGCTTTCTATATTTTCGACCAGGTTTTCAAGTTTTGCTTGTTGCAAATGCAAAGCGATAGAAGTTTTAAGGCGATCTGCATTGATGGGTTTTTCAAGAAAATCTTTTGCCCCTTTTTGTACTAGGCTAACTGCGACGTCGACTGAGCCATGAGCCGTAGCGACGATAACGGATGTTGGTATTTGCTGCTCATTGATCCAGTCGAGAATGTCTTCGCCATCCATGTCAGGTAATTTGAGATCCAATATGACAAGTTGAGGGGTATTTCTTTCTATAAAGGCGATGGCTTCTCTTCCCGTTTCGACGTGAAATAGGTCATAAGGCTCATCTTTGACATACTGTTTGTACAATATAGCCAGTGAGGTTGAATCTTCTATCAGCAATACTTTTGGTTTCATTGGTGATTCCTTTTACCACTTACCCTGCAGATTCAGTGAATCCTTTTAATTTCCGCTGTTCTAACGCGTTCAAGGAGTTATCTGCTAAGATCTGTAATTCTTCTTTTAATTTAAAAGCACTCTCTTGCTGTCCTTCAATACAGAGATGTTCAATCTTTCTAGCCAAATTCGAAAGAGTGCGATTTCCTAAAGCGAGCGAAGAGCTTCCAAGGGTGTGCGCTTCGAACTCTAGGGTTTCTTTGTCTGATGCATCCATAGCGATGTAGATTTTGTCTAAACGCTGGTTTGACTCTTCAACATAATGGTCGATAAGCAGCGGGATCACGTCAGCACTGGTATCTTCAATCATTTGCTGGAGAATTTTCTCGTCTACTAATTCCAAATCTTTGTCTTCCTTTCTACGACCCCAAAGTTTAGTTTCAACTTCAATATTTTGGGTGAGCTTTGTTTCCTCTGGTTGCATATCTACTATAGACTCATCCAAAGAAGTTTGCATAGCTTCTGGTGATGGTTTGCTTACGAATAAGTTAATTTTTTCAATAAGTTGTGATAATCGCAGCGGTTTTGAAAGATAGTCATTCATTCCTGCAGCGAGAAACTTCTCTTTGTCTCCCGCTAAAGAATGCGCCGTTAAAGCAACAATAGGGGTGCTTGCTGTGTTTGAATCCTGTAGCGCTCTAATTGCATGACATGCCTGTATTCCGTCCATTTGTGGCATTGAAATATCCATGAATATTAAGTCATAGCGATATTCTTCGACTCTCTTCAATGCTTCTAAACCGTTCTCTGCAATATCAATATCAATCCCGAGTCGTTTGAACATCTCTTTGATAACTAGCTGATTTGCTCGGTTGTCTTCAGCGACAAGAATAGAAAGGTCGTTTCGAATAAGATCGGGTGTCGTTGATGTTTCTTCCGCTTCGCTTTCCTGAGAAGCAACTTCGAGTTTAATGTTGAAAGAGAAAGTGCTGCCTAACTGAGGTTGGCTCTGTACCGTTACGTCGCCATCCATTAGGGTGCAAAGTCGCTTACAAATAGCCAGTCCCAATCCAGACCCTTCTTTACTGCGCGAGTAGGTTTGGTCGACCATGGTGAATTCGTCGAATAAATAGTCGAGCGCATTTTTGCTAATGCCGATACCAGTATCGGTCACAATGCAATTTAGCGAGACTCTGTTTTGCTCAATTGTTTGGCCGGCAACCTTGATTTGAATGCTGCCTTCTTGAGTAAATTTAATCGCATTGCCTATTAAGTTAAGTAAGATTTGTTTTACGCGATTTTCGTCACCCACTAGATACTTAGGGACGTCTTGCTCAATATAGCAGTGGAGTACAAGCCCTTGTGCGTTTGCGGTTGGCTGAAAAGTATCAACAACGCTTTCAATACAGCGATGAACATTAAAGGTCTTGTTTTCTAGGATGAGAGTATTGGACTCCATGCGCGTGAAATCGAGAATGTCATTGATGACCGAGAGTAGGAAATGGCCAGATTCTGTTGCCGTCGAAACGAGCTTTTTTTGCTCCTTGTTGAGGTTAGTTTCTTCTAAGATATTGAGTATGCCGAGCACGCCATTCATTGGTGTGCGTATTTCATGGGACATGGAGGCTAGGAAACGACTTTTTGAATCACAAGCGAGCTCAGCGTCCGCTCTGGCCGAGCTTAAATCACTATAGTCTTTTTCGAGTTTAGCTGACATAGAATCAAAGGCTCTTGCGACATCACCCAGTTCATCGGAACTGTTGTGGTTCAATTGGTAACCTGGGCCACTTTGACCCAGTTTATTAGCAGCAGTAGTGAGCCTAGTGAGACCTCTCGTTAAGTAAGTTCCTAATATGAAGGAAAAGATGGCGACAAGAACAACCTCAATGGAAGCGATAGCGATAATTGCTTTTTGTGCATTAGCGAGCATAGAGCTGATCATTGTGGTTTCGAAACCTATATCAACAATGGCAAAGTTAGTTGTCCCTACGGTTATCGGTACTCGAACATCAAATACGCCATCAGAGACACCATCGAGTGTCTTATCTTCATGCATTTGTCGATCTAAAAGGTCTTTGTCGCCAGCGCAAGCCATCTCTTTTCCATCACGCAGAACTCGAACATATGCCACATCATCGAGCCCTGCAAATTCATCAACCAGGTCATTAAGCGTTGCTAGATCAGTCGAAAGAACGGAGTCTTTTGCTGCGTGACTGAATAAGGTCGCTGCTGCATTTGCTCGCTTGATCAATTGTTGTTCATTCGAGTCAGATAAAAAACTCATCGCGCTGAAGGTCAGTATCATCAGAATAGTTATTTCGATTAAGGCGATACCGAGTACGGTTTTGGTTCGTAAGGACATAGCCGATACCTCTATTCGAGTAGATTGATATTAAGCTCGCGTACGTCATCCCAATCACTGTCGTGAGCGAGAGCAAAGCTCTGGATTCGTAGTGGCTTAATAATATTTTGGGTCTCTTTGGTCTGGCCTAACTGAGAGAAAGAAAGGGAGACTGCCTCTACAATGCTCTGTGGCACTCTTGGGTGCGCAGCAATAGCATGTGGAGTAAATCCGTTGGTTTCCCAAATTGGCGTCAGTAGTTTTTTTGTTTCATCAGGCAATGAATTAAAGGTTCGATAAATACCACCACCTGCGGGATAGAAGCCTTTTGCAACTGCTAAATAGACGGAATCATGAGAGGAGACGTATTCAGGCTCAAACTCAACTGAGGCTTGGGTTAAGTAGTTACGTGTAAGAATTGAAGCGGCAAAGGCAGCAGGTGAAGGGAAGGCGAGGGTTTTGCCTTCGAGCTGAGATGCTGACGTAATATTGCTCCCTTTCTTAACCACTATAATTCCTTTGAGCCTTTTGTCTTTTGCTTTAGCCATTGCACGATAGCCAGGGTTCTGGCTATAAACGGTATAGTGATAAGGATTCATATACGCAAAATCATACTCGCCTTCTTTTAAACGTTGCTCAAAAGTTGGGATATCTGCGGCTGTGCTAAACACTATGGTATGGCCGGTTTGTCGGCTGATTTCATCCAATATGGGAGTCCACTGAGCCGCAAGTCTCTTGGCTGATTGCTGTGGCACAATTCCAAACGTGTAAACCTCAGCAAAGGAGAGCGGGGTATAGATCATCAGTGCGATGAGTAAATGACGTAATTTCATAAGTAACTCCTAGGCTGAATGCGCTAATAGTTCGTTGCGCAAAATTTTCTGGGTGAGACGTTCACGCCATCGTTTTGGTAAAAAGGTAAAGCGATTGATTTCGCGTACCATTTCTTGGCCTAGCGTTGCTTGTTGTTTTAGGTTTAGTACCGAGCCGAGGAGTTGGATGGATGAATTGGTCAGCATCTCTGTCGCTTTTGCTAATTGGCCTGATGTGGTTTTGCCTCCCATCACAACTAAGATGGTGTGGTCACAGGCGCTTGCAACGACTTGCGCTGGAATATTGCTCCGATTGACTTGAAGTAAAGGCGAAGTATCACAGATGATTCGGTCAAAATGTTCTAGCCAACTTGTCACATTCATCGAGAGCTGAGTAGGGTCGCGAAAAGACAGCAACTCTGATTGTTCACGGGGAACAACTAGACCAGTAAACAATTGGTGTGATTCTTTATGTTCAAGCAAGATTCCGCATTCGGTTTCTTCTTTAGATAGTGACGCCCCTAAATTGAGCCCCGCTGATTCAAATGCAGGGTGGAAAGTGTTTAAGTCGACAATTAACGTTTTCAGCCCAGCAAGCAGATAACGCTCAGCTAATGCAGTTGTGACAGATGTTACGCCGTCACCTGATTGGCAGGCCGTGATACACAGCGCGCGGCTTTGGCTCATTTCTGCGGCGAGGTAGATTTGTTCAATTTCGCTATGGGTTGCAGGAATCATTATAAGGCTCCTATCAAAACAATCGTCGTCGTTAAGCGCAGAATATCTTCAAGACCTACGCGAGCTTTCTCTAGCAAACTTTCTCCTTTGTCTGGCACATAAATGGTGTCACCAGAACGAAGGACAGGCAGTTGGTAAATGTTGGCTGTTTTGCTGAAGTCAATTAGGTCGAATGTTCGCGCTTGGCCTTGGCAACAAGACATATTGACGATGGATATTTTTTCAAGGTAAGCGCGTTCAGATGGGCCGCCCGCTTCAGCCAATAGATCAAGAATGGTCATATTGTCATCAAACACATATCGTCCCGGTTTATTAACGGCGCCAAGCACACGGACGGTCGACTCTTTAGAACGATCTAGCCAAATCTTGTCTTTTTCTGGGATATAGATGGTGTCGCCCATTGTTACGTTAGGTAGCAGGCTTTCATCTCCAGTTTCAAAGTAGAGTGAAAGATTCAATCGACTCACTTTTGAATAGCTTTTATCTCGATGGGTGATTCGTATGTTGTGAATGTCGGCATCTTTTGTCGGGCCATCAGCGGCTGACAAAATATCGAGAAAATGCATGTCTTTGGTGAATCGATAACGCCCTGGTGCATTCACTTGACCAAATACATAGATTGAAGCATCAGAGCTTTGACGCACCCATTGCGATTTGTTGTCTGACGGATCTTGAGGAAGATCGTGAACTCGCACAATAGAGCCTGCGCTCACAAGAGGCAGCTCAGATGGGCGGGCTCCATTAAGGATAAACTCGTCTAGATTGAAAACATGCAACTTGCCAGTCTGGGTTACGACTTCAATCTTGGTAGTATCTGCGCGTAATGTTGGCCCACCTACGTGTGAAAGTAAGTCAATTAAATTCATTTCATCAGACCACTCAATACGACCTGGGCGCACAACTTCACCCATCACGCTGACGGCGCGATTAGGGGCGATTTTAAGCCAAGATTTTTCGTTCATATCCGTTTTTTCGGGTACAAAAATCGCGTCACCAGCTTCAATTTTTGGCGGACGTTGACCTGTTAGACCTTCGGTAAATGCGGTTAAGTCAAACTTGACCACTTTACCGTTACTCTTGATTAGTCGGATCTGGCGAGATTCAGCAAAACGAGTAGGACCGCCGGCGTTAGCTAAGATGTCCATAAATGACGCATTCTTTTTGCCTTCGTATGCGCCTGGGTGGGCAACTTCACCCATAATGTAGATGACATTGGCGCCGGCTTTGATCTCTTCTTCTTGCTTAGGAACGAAGATGGTTGCGCCGGGTTGAAGCGTTGGAAGCAGTGAAACGTCGCCGCTATCAAG
>Ga0209379_10000912_pt1 | contig 21107 bp, 18 predicted proteins | sample tdDd001_FD_187124 | JGI IMG/M metagenome (GOLD analysis project Ga0209379, IMG submission 187124) | Marine sediment microbial communities from the Atlantic coast under amendment with organic carbon and nitrate - tdDd00.1 (SPAdes)... | ecosystem: Environmental > Aquatic > Marine > Coastal >...
AGTGTCTAGCTTTGCTAGTCGCTCTTTTCGTCAGCAACTGTTTGACTGGCACTTATCTGAAAGTGAAAGCACCAGAGTCGAGTTATCTGGGAGAAAGAGCTTTTACAACGGACATCGAGTTTGGATTCTGTATGCTCAACCTTATCAGGCTACATCAGTAGAATGCCAACAAGAGCAAGCTGAGCTGAATATGGCGCGTTCTGCTCTGGATTCACTTTCGGAACTGGTTTGTCTGCAGGATCAGCAAGGTAACTACTTGGCGACTAATCGAGCTTTTGATCTATTTTGGGAAGGGCGAAGGGAAGAAGCTGGTATCACGCCACATGACGCGTTGGCGACTAGAAAAACGGAACGGCGCTGGACTACTGATGTGAACGGGCGCAGTTGCCTCCTAGAAGTAAACCAGAGTGCGCTTGTTTCACAAGTGGGTGAACTGATTGGCACATTATCTATCAGTCATGATGTGACTGAATGGCACAAAATGCAGCAAAACCTGCGAGACGAGATGGAGCGTCGTAAAGATACCGAAGTTGCACTTGCTCAGCGCGATACCATTTTGCAGACCATTTTGGACGCAAGTCCTGATCCTATCGGTATTTTCAATGAAAACTTGGTTTATCAAGCTTGTAATAAGCCATTCGTAAATGCTCTTGGTATTTCTGATGTGTCTGATCTAATCGGAAAGCGTCTGCAAGATGTCATTCCTGAAGAACTATACCTGCGCTTAAAGGCAAGCGATGTTCAGGCTCTTAATGATGCGGAACCCGTCAGGTATATCGATAAAATTCTCACATCGGATGGCCATTACACTTGGTTTGATGTGGTTAAATCTCCCTTTAAAGATAAAGCTTCTGGTACCAACGGAGTGCTAATTATGGCTCGTGATATTTCTGAGCGATATTTGGCCGAGCAGAAGTTAGAAGAAGCCAACCTTGAATTAGAAAAGCTCAGCTTCCTAGACAGTTTGACCCAGGTGGCAAACCGTCGTCGATTTGATGAGCAGCTGCATACATTGTGGTATCACCACGTTAGAGAAAAACTCCCATTGACCATTATGCTTTGTGACATTGACTTCTTTAAAGATTTCAATGATAGCTATGGGCACCAAAAAGGAGATGAAGCATTGGTTCAGGTTGCTAATGTTTTTAAAGCTGTCGTTAACCGTTCTTCGGACTGTGTTGCGCGTTATGGTGGGGAAGAATTCGCTTTTATTTTACCCAATACGACGACACAAGGGGCGGAGCAAGTTGCGCAGCGCATCCATCAACAAGTTCACCAAGCGGCCATTGGCCACATGAGTTCAGAGGTTGCCCAAAGCTTAACAGTTAGTATTGGCTTCGTTTCTTATGTTCCGCAGCATGGGGATGAGCCAGAAATGGGCGTCGCCATGGCAGATAGTGCACTGTACCAAGCAAAAGCCGATGGTCGTGACCGCACCCGTATTCATCCCAGCTCGTTGTAGCGCTTTGTGACCGCTTACTCTAACTTGAGCGTGGGTGGTTTTAATCACCGTATTAAACACGTTAAACTGCGAACAACGTAGCATAAGTCTGTGATATCTCTTGTGACTCGCTTTAGTTACAACAATGCCGTTTTCCTTAATCTGTCTGATACGCAAGTTGAAGTCGGTTGCCTAGCTTGTTCCTTGGAGTAGTGAATGAAGCCCATGAAAAATCTCGCCCAGTATTACGTTGATCTGTTGGTCAAGCTGGGGATTGTCCGTTTCTCAATATTGCTAGCACTGGCGCTGGTTGCCTTAGCAGTCGTGGTGCAAGTCGGAATTACGCTCGCATTGAAGGGCAGTGTTGATGATATCGATATTGTACGGTCGGTTTTTTTTGGGCTGCTGATTACACCTTGGGCGGTTTATTTCTTGTCCGTTGTTGTGGACCAACTTGAAGAGTCACGTCAAAGGCTGACCAAGTTAGTCTCTAAGCTTAAAGATATGCGCTCTCGTGACCAAGAGCTCAACTTCCAACTGCAGCAAAATATTGAAAAACTTAATCAAGAGATCGAAGAGCGTATTAAAGCTGAGGAAGCTCGTGAAGAAGCAATGCAAGATTTAGAAAATGAAGTCTTCCAACGTGAGCGAACACAACTCGAATTAGCTGAGCGTACTGCACTTTTGCGATCCTTTATCGATGCTTCACCAGATCTTATTTATTACCGTAATGCTGACGGTGTTTTTTCTGGCTGTAACCGCGCGATGGAAGAGCTAACTGGTAAGAAAGAGCACCAGTTAGTCGGCTTGAGCCCGTGGGATGTCTACAGTAAAGAAGTGGCAGAGCATATCGTCGATACTGACCAAAAAGTGTTTGCTGATAACCAAGCATTAACTTACGAGCAATGGCTGGATTACCCTGACGGTCGCAAGCACTACTTTGAATTACGTAAAGTGCCGTTTTACAGCAAAGATGGTCGCCACCTCGGATTGGTTGGCTTTGGCCGTGATATTACTGAGCGTAAGCGTCATGAAGAGTCTTTAGAAAAAGCGAGCCGAGACAAAACCACCTTTATCTCTACCATCAGCCATGAACTTCGAACTCCGCTAAACGGAATTGTGGGGTTGAGCCGCATGCTACTCGATAGTCAGCTAACTGAAGAGCAGCGGAAGCATATGCAAACCATCAATGTGAGCGCTATTACCCTAGGTAATATTTTCAACGACATCATCGATATGGATAAATTCGATCGTCGTAAACTGGAGCTGCTACCTGTGCCGCTCAATTTTGAAGACTTTGTCGCGGAAATTGAGAGCATCTCGGCATTAATGGCAGAACAAAAAGGGCTGCGCTTTGACTTAGAGCGTCTAAGCTCGTTGCCGAAGGCGATTGAAGTGGATGCAACCCGTCTGCGTCAGGTTATTTGGAATCTGGTTAGCAATGCGATGAAGTTCACCAAAGAAGGTGGCGTCGTAATGACGGTAAGTGCGGACGTTGAAGAAGAGTATGCAACCATCATCATTGAGGTGGAAGACACCGGTATTGGTATACCTGAGGATGAGGTGGAAAAGATCTTTGCCATGTATTACCAAGTTAAATCGGGTAAAGACAACCTCCATGCTGTCGGTACTGGTATCGGATTAGCCGTGTCGAAGCAGTTAATCAATATGATGGATGGTGATATCACAGTGGCAAGTGAAGAGGGCTTTGGCAGTACTTTCACTGTGTCGATTCATGTTCCGGTGGTTGAGCTTGAAGAGCCAATTATCGACGCGAAACGTGACAATATGCACCTTAATATCTTTATGGTTGAAGATATTGAACTTAACGTTACTGTGGCGAAGTCTTTACTTGAAAGCCTAGGCCATTCAGTCACTGTTGCCATGACAGGTGAAGAAGCGTTGGTGAACTTTGTACCGGATGAATACGACTTGGCATTGCTTGATATCCAATTGCCGGACATGACAGGTTTTGATGTCGCTAAGTACTACCGTGAGCACTATGACAATCTACCTCCGCTGGTGGCGCTAACTGCGAATGTAATGAAAGATCGTCGAGAGTATTTAGACAATGGTATGGACGATGCAATCAGCAAGCCTCTCGCAGTACAGGCTCTTCAAGCTGTTATTGATAAATTCTTCGCTAATCGTGTTGACGGGCAAGAAGAAACAGTTGTCGACCAGAAGGTGATAGAGGACGAGGTATCTGCACCATCTCCAGTGATTGAGACGCACTTGTTGGATTTGGATATGTTAGAGTCTTATGTAGATATTGTGGGCGTGAAGCCTGTGTACGATAGCATTAAAATGTTTGAAGATATGATGCCTGATTATATTGAGGTACTGGACTCGAACATGACGGCGAAAGACCAAGATGGCATTGTCTCTGAAGCGCATAAAATTAAAGGTGCTGCAGGGTCTATTGGTCTCAAACATATTCAAAGCGTCGCCCAGAAAGCTCAGTCACCAGATATGCCAGCATGGTGGGAGAACATCTCTGACTGGGTTGAAGAGATTAAAAACGAATATCAAAATGATATTCAAGTACTGAAGAGTTGGTTGGAACAGAGGAAATAACATGAAGAAAATCGCGTCAGCAGCGTTAGCCGTCGCTCTCTTAGCTGGTTGCAGTTCTGCTCCACAGGTAGGTTGGCAAGAAGACAGTCAAATTACAATGAATCAAGTAAATGTTGAACTGAAAAGTAACCTATGGGTCAACATGATGCCGACTATTGGTGAAGTTCAAGAACAAAACGTACATGGTGCGTTGTATCTGCAAGCCGATAAAGATCTCCCTGCAAACCTTACTGTGGAATCACTGATTTTAAAGCAAGGGGAGTCAGAGTGGGTGATTGATGGCGACCTTCTAGAACTAAGAACGCACAGTGAAAATCAGTGGGAAGTCGCGTTTGTATGGCAAATTGAAGCGGATACAGAAAAGCCGATAGATTTAGCGTTACTATTGGATGATGCGGGTAAAACAGGCTGGCTAGTTGAGAAAAACATTAAAATCGACAAAGTATACTGATCTTACCGAGTTCCAGATAAAAAAAGGGCTTGCTCATGGAGCAAGCCCTTAATGTTTGTATTGTAGCGATTAGTCTTCGAGGTCGCCACAGAAACGGTAACCTTCACCGTGAATAGTCGCGATGATTTCAGGTGTACCTGATACTGATTCAAAATGCTTACGAATACGACGGATGGTTACGTCTACTGTGCGGTCGTGTGGCTTAAGCTCACGACCAGTCATTTTCTTCAGTAGATCTGCACGAGTTTGGATCTTGCCTGGGTTTTCACAGAAGTGAAGTAGTGCACGGAACTCTGAGCGAGGTAGCTTGTAGCCTTCACCAGCTGGGCTCACTAGCGAGCGGCTGTTGATGTCTAGTACCCAACCATTGAACACGTACTTCTCTACTGAGCGTTTCTCTTCTTGAACAGCGTTAGTGCTCATTGAACGGCTTAGTAGGTTACGTGCACGGATAGTCAGTTCACGTGGGTTGAAAGGCTTAGTGATGTAATCATCAGCGCCGATTTCAAGACCTAGGATCTTGTCTACTTCATTGTCACGACCAGTTAAGAACATTAGCGCGATATTTGCTTGCTCACGTAGTTCACGAGCTAGCAGTAGGCCGTTCTTACCTGGAAGATTAATATCCATGATTACCAAGTTGATTGAATTTTCAGACAACACTTGGTGCATCTCTTCACCGTCGCTGGCTTCGAAAACAGCGTATCCCTCTGCTTCAAAAATACTCTTAAGAGTGTTACGAGTTACTTGCTCATCTTCTACGATAAGAATCTGCGGGGTTTGCATTGGCGGTACCTAAATTTGTGACAAAATTGTGCTAATAGAATAAATTCTAGGCAAAAATATAACATACAGGTAATGTGATTTTGATAATAAAACAAGTTGATCAAAAAAACACTTCTTTCAGTTATCCGCCTTCCTTGGAATCTTGCCAACTCACCAGTGTCCGATGGCGACTTTATTCTATAGGGTTTGTTTACCTTTCAAATCCAAGCTTTACGGGCCTGAAACGTAAACACCCTAAGATATGGAGCGAATTTTATATTGTTAACAGCATGCTAACAATGCTCAAATGTTAATTCCATTCAGTTTGTTGATTTACATCAATTGATGAAATGTAACCGTTATTAATCGTTTAAGAGATATGATAGAAAAAAGTAATACGAACATAGACGCAGCGTTATGGCATGCTTATTCAGAGTCATACTTTCGGTTTGAGCAAGAGTGGAGCTCTCATCAGTATGCTGTCATAACTGCTTGGAACCCATACAGTAAATTGCGGTCAAACAAAGAGAACTGCATAAGTAATCACGAGCTAGAGCAATGCTTGAAAGGGATGAAATATGTTCCTGTCACTGTCGGTGATAAAGGTTTTCAATGGTTTGAAGAAAGCTATGCTGTAGAAATAAAACCACAAAAGGCGATAGCTCTTGCTAAAATTTTTAAGCAAAACGCAATTTATTACGTTGTGGATGGTGAACTGTATTTAATCTCCTGTGTAGGTGAAGAAACTCGCCAAGTGCTCGGAGAGATCAGTGATAAGCTCGTATAAAAGGATAATACTTACTTAAGATGCTCTCGCTCTTGAGTAAAAAATTCACGGAGGAAATATGAGAGATATAACACCAGATATTTGTGACCAGTTTGAAGATCAGGTAACGCTATTGAGTTTACCGCTGCAGAACTTTGGTCAACGAACCGCTTTTCATGGCGAAATCGTCACAGTGCGTTGCTATCATGATAATTCTAAAGTGCGAGAAGTATTAGGTGAGGATGGTACCGGAAAAGTCCTGATTGTTGATGGCCATGGCTCATGTCAAAAAGCGTTACTCGGAGACCAGTTGGCCATTCTTGGTATCGAAAATGGCTGGGAAGGGATTATTGTCTTCGGTGCTATCCGTGATGTCGCTCAGATGTCACAAATGGATATCGGCATTCAAGCTTTAGGTACTTGCCCATTTAAAACTGAGAAGCGTGGGGTAGGGGAAGTTAATGTGACACTGACGATGCAGAATCAGATCGTGCAGCCTAAGCATCACGTGTATGCAGATTGGAATGGCGTATTGATTTCAAAAGAAGCGCTAGACTTTTAAAAGCGGAAACCTAACCCCACTTCAAAGCCTTGTTGCCAATCTTGATAGTCCAGCGTGGCATGAATATCGAGATTGTCCGTTATCTTAACGCGACTCGAAACTTCGGCAGCAAGGCTACTGTCATCTTCTTTGATGCCGTCAGCACTTTCTGCTTTGTAGGAGCGAACGGTACTTTTCAGCGTAACACGATCGTTATATTGGTAGCTTATGCCGCTTAAAAAACCGCTCTGATTTTGAGTCGGTGAGTTATTAACGCGAGCACCTACGTAAAGATCGACGGAATCAAGCAGTTCATATGCGTAACCACCATCGATATTCCAAACATCAAAACTGTCATTTTGATAATTTTCACTAGAAATGAAAAGCTTATGAGGGGAAGGTGCCGTTTTACTTGGTAGAGGAGGCAATGTGTTTGCTAGAGATATTGCAGGCAGTACAAGGACAAGCAGGCACAATAGGACTTTCATCATCACCACTCCTTGTCATTTCAATCATTATTGGTATTGCCATCGGCTTTCAAATTATTAAAGCACATATTATGAAAGCTGGCTCATTAATTTTGCTTATATTTTGATCTTCTGAACTTTGGTCATAGCCAAGCTATCGTGAATTAAAGTACGGCATTGGCAGAATTTTGATCAACGTTACCCAGAAATGGATCTTACTGTTGGATCTCATAAGATCGAGAACTTGGGATCTAGTAGTATAGAGGTTGTTTTTTACCTGTTTTGCGGAGCTGTTCAAATCTTTGTAATAAAAGTCTTTTTTGAAATTTAAATCAGCACGTCTTTTCAATCTCGAACGTAAAATATACAAGTTTTTTGTTGACTCTAGTTAAGAAACTCGGTAAACGTAGAGTTAAGCAAACACATAATTATCGTTGAATATTTATTTATGACATCTCACAGCCAAGTAGTAATGACCACAACCATTATTATTACCAACACGACCAATGTTGGGGCAGGCTGCTGAGCGAAAGAAATTCACAAAGAAGGCCTGTATCCAACAAGATACAGGCCTTTTTTTTATGCTTTTTTAATACAGAATTTAGACAGATCTAGAAAGATACATCGGAGGAAGGGATGCGAGTATTAAAGTTTGGCGGTTCATCATTAGCAGATGCAGATCGCTTTTTGAGAGCGGCGGATATCATCGCCAACAACGCACAACAAGAAGAAGTCGCCGTGGTACTTTCTGCACCGGGCAAAACAACCAATAAGCTGGTAGCGGTAATTGAAGGTGCACTTCGCAACGGCGAAGCAGAGCTGCAAATCAATGAGCTGGAAGCTTCTTTCAAAGCGCTGTTTGCAGATATCCAAGGTGTGTTACCAAACATCGATGGTGCTGCGTTCGATAACCAAGTTAAAACATCACTTTCTCAACTTCGCCAATTTGTTCACGGCATTAATCTTCTTGGTATGTGCCCAAACAACGTCAATGCACGCATCATCAGTAAAGGCGAACGCATTTCGATTCAGTTGATGAAAGCGGTATTAGAAGCAAAAGGCCAACCTGCGCATCTTATCGACCCAGTTGAATACCTGTACGCAAAAGGCGATCACCTAGAAGCCATGGTCGACGTTGACGTTTCAACTCAGAACTTCCGTCAGAACCCTCTTCCTCAAGGCCATGTAAACATCATGCCTGGTTTTACCGCAGGTAATGAGAAAGGTGAGCTAGTCACTCTTGGTCGTAATGGCTCTGACTACTCTGCGGCAGTTCTTGCGGCGTGTCTGCGTGCAGACTGCTGTGAAATCTGGACAGACGTTGATGGCGTGTATAACTGTGACCCACGCTTAGTGGAAGATGCTCGCCTACTCAAATCACTTAGCTATCAAGAAGCGATGGAGCTTTCTTACTTCGGTGCTTCCGTTCTGCACCCTAAAACCATCGCACCAATCGCACAGTTCCATATTCCATGTTTGATCAAAAACAGCTTTAACCCACAAGGCGCGGGTACGCTGATTGGGCAAGATACTGGCGAAGATAATCTGGCGATCAAAGGTATCACGACGCTGAACGACCTAACTATGGTTAACGTGTCTGGCCCGGGAATGAAGGGCATGGTCGGCATGGCAAGTCGTGTATTCGGCGCAATGTCATCAGCAGGTGTGTCTATCGTATTGATCACTCAATCTTCTTCTGAGTACAGCATCAGCTTCTGTATCGAAGCGCAAGACAAAGCAAAAGCACAACAAGTATTGGCTGATGCATTTGAGCTGGAGTTAAAAGATGGCTTACTTGAGCCTGTAGACTTTATTGATGATGTTTCTATTGTGACACTTGTGGGTGACGGTATGCGTACATCACGCGGTGTTGCATCTCGCTTCTTCTCATCTCTTGCAGAAGTGAACGTAAATATTGTCGCTATCGCACAGGGGTCATCTGAGCGTGCTATCTCTGCGGTGATCCCTGAAGATAAAATCTCGGAAGCGATCAAAGCGTGTCATGAGAACCTATTCAATTCTAAGCACTTCCTGGATGTATTTGTTGTTGGTGTTGGTGGTGTTGGTGGCGAGTTGGTGGACCAAATTGAACGCCAACAAGCGAAGCTGGCAGAGAAAGGCATTGTGATTCGCGTGTGTGGTTTAGCAAACAGTAAAGGTCTCTTGCTTGATAGTGAGGGTTTACCGCTAGAGCATTGGCGAGACCGTATGTCGGCATCAACAGAAGAGTTTAGCTTAGCGCGCTTAATTTCTTTGGTTCAACGTAACCACATTATCAACCCTGTGTTGGTGGATTGTACCTCAAGTGAGGCTATCGCAAACCAATACGCGGATTTCTTGGCGGCGGGCTTCCACGTTGTCACTCCGAACAAAAAAGCAAACACAGCAAGCATGGCTTACTACCACCAACTTCGTGGTGTTGCACGTAGCTCTCGACGTAAATTGCTTTACGAAACAACGGTAGGTGCGGGTCTGCCAGTGATTGAAAACCTGCAAAACCTTATTGCCGCTGGTGATGAACTAGAGCGTTTCAGCGGTATCCTGTCGGGTTCTCTGTCATACATTTTTGGTAAGTTAGATGAAGGTATGAGCCTAAGTGAAGCGACAAACATCGCCAAGCAAAACGGCTTTACCGAACCGGATCCTCGCGATGATCTATCGGGAATGGACGTGGCGCGTAAGCTTCTTATTCTTGCGCGTGAAGCCGGTATGTCACTAGAGCTAGAAGACGTTGTGGTTGATCAAGCTCTGCCGCCAGGCTTTGACGATTCAGGTAGTGTAGATGAGTTTATGGCGCGTCTACCGGAAGCGGATGCTTACTTTAAAGAGTTGTCGGCTAAAGCTGCAGAAGAAGGCAAAGTGTTGCGTTACGTCGGTGAGATTATTGATGGCAAATGCAAAGTTAGCATTGCTGCTGTTGATGAAAATGATCCAATGTTTAAGATCAAAGACGGTGAAAACGCACTGGCATTTTACAGTCGTTACTACCAGCCAATTCCACTGGTATTACGTGGTTACGGTGCAGGTACTGAGGTAACGGCGGCGGGTGTATTCTCGGATGTGATGCGTACTTTAGGTTGGAAACTAGGGGTATAACAACAATGAGTTCAAGTGATATGGATGTAGTGGTTTATGCCCCGGCATCAATTGGCAATGTAAGCGTTGGTTTTGACGTTTTGGGGGCGGCCGTGTCCCCAGTTGATGGCACTCTATTGGGCGATCGCGTATTAGTTAAGTCTGGGGCTGAGCCGTTCAGTCTAAAGACAGCTGGTGATTTCGTTGAGAAGCTACCAACCGAGCCAAAAGAGAACATCGTTTACGATTGTTGGGTAGTGTTTGCTCGTGAGCTAGATAAAAAAGGCGTTGAGCTAAAGCCACTTGAAATGACGCTAGAAAAGAACATGCCAATCGGCTCTGGTTTAGGTTCAAGTGCTTGTTCTATCGTTGCTGCATTAGATGCATTAAACCGATTCCATGGTCAGCCGCTGAACGAGACAGAGTTGCTAGCGCTGATGGGAGAAATGGAAGGCAAGATCTCTGGTGGTATTCACTATGATAACGTGGCGCCATGTTACCTTGGCGGTGTGCAATTGATGCTGGAAGAGCTAGGTATCATTAGCCAAGAAGTGCCTTGCTTTGACGATTGGTACTGGGTGATGGCGTACCCGGGTATCAAAGTATCAACAGCAGAAGCACGTGAGATCCTACCATCTCAATACCGTCGACAAGATATCATTGCTCATGGTCGTCATCTTGCAGGCTTTATTCATGCGTGTCATTCTGGTCAGCCAGAACTTGCTGCAAAAATGATCAAAGACGTGATCGCAGAACCGTATCGTGAGAAACTGCTTCTAGGTTTTGCAAATGCACGTCAATACGCAGCGTCTGCGGGTGCATTGGCAACCGGTATTTCTGGCAGTGGGCCGACACTGTTCAGTATTTGCAAAGAGAAAGATGTCGCTGAGCGAGTTGCTCGCTGGTTAGAACAGAACTACGTACAAAACGAAGAAGGATTCGTCCACGTTTGTCGTCTAGATAAACAGGGTTCGAAAGTAACAGGAAGTGAGCTATGAAGCTTTACAATATAAAAGAAAATGATGAACAAGTTTCCTTTGGCCAAGCCGTTCGCCAAGGGCTAGGCCGTAATCAAGGTCTATTTTTCCCATCGGAATTACCAAAATTTGAAGATATTGATGCGCTACTGGCAGAAGACTTTGTCTCTCGTAGCACAAAAATCCTATCAGCACTGATTGGCGATGAGCTGGCGGAAGAGCAAGTTAACGCATTGGTTGACGCTGCATTCCAATTCCCAGCTCCAATCAACCAAGTAAAAGACGGTGTTTACGCTCTGGAGCTTTTCCATGGTCCAACGCTTGCGTTTAAAGACTTTGGTGGTCGATTTATGGCGCAATCTCTTGCTGCGGTTTCGGATGGTGGCAAGATAACCATTCTGACTGCAACTTCTGGCGATACTGGCGCAGCCGTTGCGCACGCTTTCTACGGTATGGAAGACATCAACGTTGTGATTCTTTACCCGAAAGGCAAAATCAGCCCACTGCAAGAGAAGCTATTCTGTACGCTTGGTAAGAACATTCACACTGTCGCGATCGATGGTGACTTCGATGCGTGTCAGGCTCTGGTTAAGCAAGCTTTCGATGATTCCGCACTGCGTGAAGAGATCGGCCTGAACTCTGCAAACTCAATCAACATCAGCCGTTTGATGGCGCAAATCTGTTACTACTTTGAAGCAGCCGCGCAAATGAGCAAGCAAGAGCGTGAAAACCTAGTGGTATCAGTACCAAGCGGTAACTTCGGTAACCTAACTGCTGGTCTACTGGCAAAAGCACTGGGTTTGCCTATCAAACGCTTCATTGCTGCAACGAATGCCAATGACACTGTGCCACGTTACCTAGAAACGGGTCAGTGGGAGCCGAAACCAACAGTAGCGACCACGTCGAATGCGATGGACGTTAGCCAACCAAACAACTGGCCTCGTATCGAAGAGCTGTGCCGTGTGAAAGAGTGGGGCTTGGAGACACTAGGTAAAGGCGCTGTTTCAGATGAGCAAAGCGCACAGTCAGTGAAAGACCTATACGCACTGGGTTACCTATGCGAGCCGCACGGAGCGATTGCTTACCGAGTTCTGGACGAGCAATTGCAAGACGGTGAAACCGGTCTTTTCCTATGTACTGCACACCCTGCGAAGTTCAAAGAAGTGGTTGATGACATTCTGCAATCCGACATCGACCTTCCTGCTCCATTAGCGAAGCACGCTGCGATGGAATTGTTATCGGAAGATCTCGACGCAGACTTTGATGCATTGAAGCAAGTACTGCGCCGCGTACAGTAAGCTTCAAAAGTACAGTAAGTAGCAAAAACAGAAATAACGAAAGGTGAATGAGCAATCATTCACCTTTTTTATTGCCGATAAGTTTTAACTCTCTTTAAGATTGAGAAACGAACTTAACTAAATGAGATGGAAAGAGCAGCATGCATTTTTTGATTTTTCTTGGCTCAGTTAGAGACAGCACGCCACCACGACCAGCCCGTTTAGGAATGCGAGTCAGCAGAGCGTGTGAAAAACTCATCGTGAGTCAGCATTCACAACATACGGTCGAAATCATCGACCCTTTGCATTACGACTTTGGTGATGTATTTAAGCCCGACTTTTCTTATCACCGCTCTAAAGTGCCGCAGCATCTAAGCGAGCTGGCACACAAAATCAAACATGCGGATGGGTATGTGATGGTCAGCCCGGAATACAACCATTCGATGAGTCCTGCCTTGGCAAACATGCTTAACCACTTTGGCAGCTCGCTGTTTTCTTATAAGCCAAGTGCGATCGTGACCTATTCTGCAGGGCAATGGGGTGGCGCAAGGGCTGCAGTGTCGATGCGGACCTTCTTGTCCGAGTTGGGGTGTTTGCCCGTGTCGGCAATGATCCATATTCCGAAAGCGCAAGAAGTGTTTGATGAGCAGGGTGTGGTTGCGGATGAATCGGAGCAGGCGCAGTGGGACAGCTATATGAATCGCACCCTGCATCAATTGATTTGGTGGGCAGAAGGGGCGTCATTGCAAAGAGAGAGGCTTGACCCAACCTCGTTGGCGCAAGCGTTTCAAAAGGATCCTTCGCAAAGAAACGCACCTTAGAAAGGAGCGTTCGCCACTATCGGAGGGGACTCGAAGGATCCAGAAACAAAAAAAGCTTGGTCATTGCTGACCAAGCTTTTTAAATTCTAGCAAGCTAGTTTACTGATTATAGAGACTCAGTAAAAGTACGAGCGATTACGTCACGTTGCTGTTCTGGAGTTAGCGAGTTGAAACGTACTGCGTAACCAGAAACACGGATAGTTAGCTGTGGGTAGTTCTCTGGGTGTGCAACTGCGTCTTCTAGAGTTTCACGCTTAAGAACGTTCACGTTTAGGTGTTGGCCGCCTTCGATGCGAGGTGCCGCTTCGATTGCTACTTCACGGCTTTCGTATTCACCTAGGTCGCTGATTGCGATAACTTGGTCTGCTTCGTAAGTTGATGCTGCTGCAACACAACGCGCTTCATTCTTCTCGCTATCTAGTAGCCAGATAGAGTTTAGTAGTTCGTCGTTAGCTGCTTTAGTAATTTGGATACCTTGGATCATCACTATCTCCTAGACCACTTAACGTGGTGATTATTGGTGTTAATTTTCGAATTTTTGTTGAGTTAGGTATTATATAGCCAATATCCATTATTTTAATATTGATTTAGGTCAAAAAACAACTAAAAACCTTAAATTTCTGAAGGTGATTTTGTTGAGTTAAATCAATAAAACGTTTGAAAACATACTAGTTACAATTTATTTGATAATATAAAAAATATTTAAAAGTCATTTTTGTTGTAAATTTACTACAAAATGAGTTTAAAACTTAACCTGCTTAACGCAACTGCCTGTATTTAGGTAGCCATATTGAAAGTCTAAAGTGATTAAATGACAAACATGAAAAACAAGTTTGGAAACAAGTTTATTGGTGCTCACGTGTCGGCGGCGGGCGGAGTAGATCAAGCACCTCTTCGTGCTCGTGAGATTGGTGCAAATGCGTTTGCCCTTTTTACTAAGAATCAACGTCAATGGGTCGCTAAGCCACTCGAAGAGAAAACCATCAGCGCATTCAAAGCAAACTGCAAAATGCTTGGCTTTGGCGCGGAGCACATTCTGCCCCATGACTCCTATCTGATTAACTTGGGCGCTCCAGAAGAAGAAAAGCTGAATAAATCCCGCGCTGCATTTATTGATGAGATGGAGCGTTGTAATCAATTGGGGCTAACGCTGCTGAACTTCCACCCAGGCAGTCACTTAAAGAAAGTGTCCGAGCAAGATTGTTTGGCAACGATCGCTGAGTCGATCAATCTTGCGCACAAAGCGGTGCCGAATGTGATTGCTGTAATTGAGAACACGGCTGGTCAGGGTACAAACCTAGGTTGGAAGTTTGAGCATTTGGCTGAAATCATCGATCAAGTGGAAGACAAAGAGCGTGTTGGCGTATGTCTCGATACTTGCCACACTTTTACTGCAGGTTACGATTTACGTACTAAAGAAGATTGTGAGCGCACCTTTGTTGAGTTCGACCGCATTGTCGGCATGCACTATTTAAGAGCAATGCATCTAAATGATTCAAAGGTTGAATTCGGTAGTAAGGTTGACCGCCATCATTCATTAGGTAAAGGCGAGATCGGTTGGAGCTGTTTTGAGTACATCGCAAAAGATCCTCGATTTGATGGTATCCCTCTGATTTTAGAAACAATTGATCCTGATATCTGGCAGCAAGAAATCGACACCTTACGCCGATTCCACATTGAAGAAATGGCGAATTTCTAACGGAATAGTAAAGTTGGCATCCTTCTTTCTTGATTAAAACTAATCGCGTTATTGCGTATTTGTTTTAAGCGCCTAAATTCAATGTTGTATGTGGGCGATTAAGTTAGGAGGATGACATTATGTCTCGACCAGTTTCCTTTACCCCAGTGACACACTCTCGACGTGTATTACGTTTACCAACGCCAAATCGCCATATCACTGGACAAGGGCATTTTCGAACGCCGCAGCGTAATTAGCGTCATTACTACTCGTTATTTTGGTTTAGTCAAACCAGCACGGGTTCATGCCAGTTGTCTGCGAATCAGCGTTTGAGGAGTCGTCTCAACTTGGTGCTGGTGGTAAGTTTTTGTTTGTTTGGGTTTCGCTCGTTAGAATAGAGGGAAACTTTAGGACAGGAACTTTCCATGAATCAGTTACCCACTTGGCACGATGTGATCGGCGAAGAAAAACAGCAGAGCTACTTTGTCGATACCATGAATTTTGTTGACGCAGAGCGAGCAGCAGGCAAAGCCATCTATCCGCCAGCCAAAGACGTGTTTAACGCATTCCGTTTTACTGAATTCAATGACGTTAAGGTAGTGATTCTAGGGCAAGACCCTTACCATGGTCCAAACCAAGCACATGGTTTGTGCTTCTCTGTGTTGCCTGGTATTAAAACGCCACCATCTTTGGTGAATATGTACAAAGAGTTGGCGCAAGACATCGAAGGTTTTCAAATTCCTCAACATGGCTTTCTACAAAGCTGGGCTGAACAAGGGGTGTTGCTACTCAATACAGTGTTGACAGTAGAGCAGGGCAAAGCACACTCACATTCGAAAACCGGCTGGGAAACTTTTACTGACCGCGTGATTGAGGCCATTAACCAGCATCAACAAGGTGTTGTGTTCCTGTTATGGGGGGCCCATGCGCAGAAAAAAGGTCGCTTTATCGACCGCAATAAGCATCATGTATTGACCGCTCCGCACCCGTCACCATTATCTGCACACCGTGGTTTCTTTGGTAGCAAGCCATTCTCGCAAGCAAACCAAATCCTTGTTCAACAAGGCAAAGAAGCGATTAATTGGCATTTGCCGATGACGGTGTAAGTATCGACATCTTATCCGAGACATAACAGTACAGCGATCGTGACACCACGTTCGCTGTTTTTTTGAACACCGTCGAGGCTGGTCGCTGGTTTCTCATATACACTTATTAAAAGTAAGTGTTAAGGAGAGACGCTATGATGATCGAGAGAATTCGACGCGAACACGGCTATATGGTCCGTTTATTGGCAATATTGCGCCATAAATTGAATGAGATTAAGCAAGAACGCGCTATTAACTATGCGTTGGTGAGTGAGATCGTGGATTACCTCTCTAATCACTCTGAAAAGGTTCATCACCCCAAAGAAGATATCCTCTACCATTACTTTCTAGAGCACTATGGTCATTTTAAGACGATTGAAAATCTAGAGTTAGAACATCAAGAGTTATCTAAAAAGACCAAACAGTTTGCTGGCATTGTAGAGATGATTCTGCAAGATGCTGTTGTACCCCAGGAGATGTTTACCCAGCAACTCGAGGATTTCATTACCAGTCAGAAACGCCATTTGGAAATGGAAGAGCGCCAAGTTCTACCACTGATTGAAGAGTTGTTTACTTCAGAAGATTGGCTAAATGTCGAAAGCCAATGGCAGGAAAATGAAGATGATCCTGTGTTTGGCAATACTATCGCTGATCGCTACAAACAGCTCGCCGAAAGAGTGCGTCATAATGACGCTGAGTTCGTCTAAAGCGTGAAGATGACAAGGTAAACGATTGCGTTTGCGTGGTTTGTTTTGTCATTTTCTTATCTTATGAGAATTTGTTGGAAATTGATTCGCTATAAATATGAGTGAAAATGGATAGAAATTCTTAACAGGTAAGAATGGGAGTTATGCTAGTGAAATAAGCATAAAAATCCCCCATTTTTTGCAGTATCTATAATAGACAAAAGGCACCATCGAGGTGCCTTTTGTGTAAATTATAATTTGATGTCATCCAAAGTGATGTCGTTGCAGACATCGAGTTCACGCAGCTCCTTAAGTAAGTTGCGTCTATCGTTCATTGCTTCAATTTCACGCCATTTACGTTTCAATGGTTTTGAGCGTGATTTAGTTGTTGAGGTAGTTTCCAGATCAAAGATGTTGTCTAGTTGAAAGCCTTCCATAAGCCACCTTACCTTTTTAAATAAACTGTTATTGCCAGTCCTTTGTGGAGTTTTTTAAGTACCACAATAGCTTTGAAGATAACTATGATTCATTTCGCATTTGTGTCGGTAACATGACAGTTTCGTTTAAAAATCCCCACAAAATCACACTTTGACTAGGGGGTAAGTGTTTATAAAGTGAGCGATCGATCTCAAGAAAACGATTAAATGAAAGGGAAGAGGATGTTAATTCTCGTTACTTAATCGAAGAAATTAAACCTCGGATTAGTTGCATAAAATTGTATCGGCTAAAATATAACCAGTCAGGTTGGCATTGCAGAGAAAGTTTTATTGAATGCCTTGATATCACTAGCTTGATTTGAAATTAACAGTCTGCCATACCATTATGTTTGCATTGCCTTTTGTTGTTAATTGTTGGTTACTTGTATGTTGCTGTTTGTGGGTTTTAAATTTCCTTTTTATGTTAACTTTTAGTGATTTTCTAGTGAAAAATAACATGTATAAAAAACTAATTTCATATTGATTTTTGAGGTTTGAGGCTGCATTATCCGCCCGTCAAAAATTACGCTAGTACGTAAAATGGAAGCATGAAGCGATATTTACGATTCTAGATTGCGCATAAACACTACTCCAAAAGCTAAGCAGACTTTGACACTTAGCAAGCAATCTAGTGGAAGGCTTGGAAGCATAAACTGGCGCAACTCACTTTGAGGTACACATGACAGACTTAATCAATTTGATGAACGATCTCCTTTGGGGCTCGATTCTGGTTTATCTTCTTGTAGGTGTAGGAATCTACTTCACTGTTCGATTGGGTTTCATCCAATTCCGTCACTTCGGCCACATGTTCTCTGTTCTGAAGAACAGCCGTAAAGCAGACAAAGCTGGTATTTCTTCTTTCCAAGCGCTTTGTACTAGTCTTGCTGCACGTGTAGGTACAGGTAACATGGCGGGTGTTGCAGTTGCATTGACTGCGGGTGGCCCTGGTGCAATCTTCTGGATGTGGTTGATTGCAATGCTTGGTATGGCGACGTCGTTTGCAGAAAGCACGCTAGCACAGCTATACAAAACCAAAGATGATGATGGCAACTACCGCGGTGGTCCTGCTTACTACATGGAAAAAGGCTTGGGCATGCGCTGGATGGGCGTATTGTTCTCGGTTTTCCTGATCATCGCTTTTGGTTTGGTATTCAACGCCGTTCAAGCAAACTCAATTGCAAATGCAATGAGCACAGCATTTGGTTGGGATGATCTATACGTAGGTATCGCAGTTGTTGCTCTGTCTGCTGTGGTTATCTTCGGTGGTATCAAACGTATCGCGAAAGTTGCTGAACTGATTGTTCCAGTTATGGCTCTTGCGTATCTATTGCTAGCTCTGTTTGTCATGTTCTCTAACCTAGAGAAACTACCAGACGTGCTAATGCTGATCTTTAAGAGCGCATTTGGCTTACAAGAAGCCGCTGCAGGTGGTCTTGGTTATGCAATCGCACAGGCGATGATCAACGGTATCAAACGTGGTCTATTCTCGAACGAAGCAGGTATGGGTTCTGCGCCAAACGCGGCTGCATCTGCAACGCCTTACCCGCCACACCCAGCATCTCAAGGTTATGTACAGATGCTCGGCGTGTTCATGGATACGATCGTTATCTGTTCGGCGACAGTCGCTATCATCCTTATGTCGGGTGAGTACGTAGGCCAAGCAACTGAAGTAACGGGTATCGAATTAACTCAGCGTGCATTGAGCTCACAAGTTGGTGATTGGGGCAGCATTTTTGTTGCGGTAGCGATCTTCTTCTTTGCGTTTACTTCGATCATTGCTAACTATTCATATGCTGAAACCAACCTAATTTTCCTAGAGCACAACCACAAAGCGGGCCTAGGTATCTTCCGTATTATCGTGTTAGGTATGGTGATGTTCGGTGCGCTAGCGTCTCTACCTGTGGTTTGGTCACTTGCCGACGTATCCATGGGCTTGATGGCAATTGTGAACTTAGTAGCGATTCTGTTGTTATCAGGCATTGTGATTAAGCTGGCGAAAGACTACAACCGTCAGCTAGACGAAGGTAAAGTACCAACGTTTGATGCAAATGACTTCCCTGAGCTGAAGTCGCAACTAGAAGACGGCATTTGGTACAACGCCAAGAAAGAAGACTAAGTCGATAGCTAATCATTGTTGAAAGCTATCAACACGATTCAAAAAGCCATGCAGACAATGCATGGCTTTTTTTGTACCCTAATGGGAAACAAAAATTAGGGAAGTTAAAGTCATGCTCATCGTAGTTTCTCCAGCTAAAACGCTTGATTACGAGTCACCACTCGCTACCGAGAAGTTTACTCAACCAGACTTGGTTAGCTATTCAAAAGAGCTGATCGAGGTATGCCGTAAGTTAACACCTGCCGACGTGGCATCATTGATGAAGGTAAGTGATAAGATCGCAGACCTAAATGTAGGCCGCTTCCAAGAGTGGAGCGAAACCTTCACCACTGATAACGCGCGCCAAGCGATTCTTGCGTTTAAAGGTGACGTGTATACAGGTCTTGAAGCAGAAACCCTTTCTGATGCCGATTTTGATTACGCTCAAGATCACCTACGTATGCTATCTGGCTTGTATGGTCTGTTGAAGCCGCTTGATTTGATGCAGCCATACCGTCTTGAGATGGGTACCAAGCTGGCGAATGATAAGGGCACGAACCTTTACCAATTCTGGGGTAATGTGATCACCGATAAGCTGAATGAAGCGATTGCAGCTCAGGGTGACAATGTGCTGATCAACCTAGCCTCGAACGAATACTTTAAAGCGGTGAAGCCAAAGAACTTGGATGCACAAGTGATCACCCCAATCTTTAAAGATTGTAAAAATGGCCAATACAAGGTGATCAGCTTCTACGCGAAGAAAGCGCGCGGCATGATGGCGCGCTACATTATTGAAAACCGCATCGATAGCGTGGCGGACTTAACTAAGTTTGATGTTGCTGGTTACTACTTCGTTGAAGAAGAGTCGACACCGACAGACTTAGTCTTTAAACGCGAAGAGCAAAACTGAGCGAGAGAAGTTTAGCCTTCACTCCTTTCAAACGAAAAGCCGGATAACTATCCGGCTTTTTTTATTTCATCGAACGCTGATCTTAATTTCATTTTTTACATAAAAAGTTTAGTTCTTAAAAAATAGTTGAGTAAGAAGGTTTAAAGTTGTATTTTGAATGCAACTTTAAAAATTAAGGAGTTCTCCTATGTCAGACTTCAAGCTCACACACAAAAAAGCCTCTAAGTTATCGGAGTACGTTGCACTTCGTATTACCAAGTTGCTGAAATTCACTCTGAACATCTTTTACGGCAAGAAATACGCAAAGCGAGCGGTGATTCTTGAAACCATCGCAGCCGTGCCCGGTATGGTGGCGGGCATGTTCAACCACCTCAAAGCGCTGCGTCGAATGAAAGACGATGAAGGTTGGATCCGAGAACTTCTCGACGAGGCTGAGAATGAGCGTATGCACCTGATGATTTTCCTCGACATTGCCAAGCCGAGTTTGATTGAGCGTTTGCTTGTACTGCTTGGCCAAGGTGTGTTTATTCTCGTGTATAGCGTCATCTATCTACTCTCTTCTAAAATCGCTCACCGTGTTGTGGGCTACTTCGAAGAGGAAGCGTGCAACAGCTACACCGAGTACCTAGAGAAAATTGATAGTGGGGAAGTAGAGAATGTACCGGCTCCGACTCTGGCGATCGATTACTACAAGCTGCCTGCCGATGCGATGTTAAGAGATGTAATTTTGCGTATTCGCGAAGATGAAGCGGGACACCGAGATCGTAATCATGGTTTTGCCGATGCCTATGAAGACAAAACTCTTCCAGCCCATCAGCTGTAAACATGAAAAACAAAAAGAGCCGCGGTTGCGGCTCTTTTAGGTTTGGAATTAATCAGACGTGATTACTTTTTCTTAGCGGTTTTCTTTTTCGCTACTTTCTTCTTGTCGTCTTTTTTCTTTTTCTTCTTAAACACAGGCTTTTTGTGTTTAGGGCGCATCTCTTTCACGAAACGCTCTTTGATGTCTTCTTTCACGT
>Ga0209379_10000913_pt1 | contig 21082 bp, 20 predicted proteins | sample tdDd001_FD_187124 | JGI IMG/M metagenome (GOLD analysis project Ga0209379, IMG submission 187124) | Marine sediment microbial communities from the Atlantic coast under amendment with organic carbon and nitrate - tdDd00.1 (SPAdes)... | ecosystem: Environmental > Aquatic > Marine > Coastal >...
AAATGGCATCGTTTCCGTCAACGAGATGAGTTTAGAAGGTTTTGAAACCCGCCTTGAAGTCATTGATAGCCAGTTACTCGACTGGGGGCAACTCGAGCAGGTGTTGCTGCAATTGGCCGGAATAGCCCCCGCGTAATAGCAGGTAAGACAAAGTTAAAAAGTGAGGCATCTGCTTCACTTTTTTGTCGCTTAATGCAAAGGGGCTGGTCTTGCGAGATAAAATCCTTGGTAGAAATCGAAGTTAAGTGCTTGCATAGCGGCAAACTGAGTGTGATCTTCTATGCCTTCGATAACTGTCGGTGCGCCAATGCGTTTGGCCATGGTAATAATGTTGCTCAAAGGGGCTTGGTTGCCCTGCATGTATTCGCACAGTAAGCACCGGTCGATTTTAATGATGTTGGGCGCAAGCAGTTTTATTCGCTCGACAGTGGAAGCAAGCGAACCAAAATCATCAATAGCGACACCAAAACCATTGGCTTTCAGTTCATTGACTGCACTACAAAGTAACTGATCGTTAACGGATTCACTTTCAACAATCTCCATGACTACCTGTTGAGAGCACATAGCGAGCTCTCCTAATCGGTGTAGCAAAAGCCCGTTGGTCTCTTGGGTACTTGCCCGATATTCACTCGAGATAGGCAAGATATTTAAAAATAACCTTAAGTGTGAGTGAGATGACTGAGCGAAATTGCGAATGTGTACCGCTTGGCTTAAACGGTCGATGTTGATCTTATCGCTGTCTGGGACATCATCGGAGTTAAATAGGGCACACGGTGCGATCGTCGCATGGGTTTTAAGGCACTGAGCACGCAATAAGGCTTCAAAGCCAATTATTGATTTATTTTGGTCGAAGATAGGCTGAAAGGCACTGCTTAATTGCCAATTCTTATAGCTAGCAATGTGTTGGCCCGACAAGTCGTCGATATCACATAGGGTGTTAAAGTCAGATCGCTGGGTTAAAATCACTGCGGGAGAAAAGCCTTATTACAAAGTTCATTTAACGTGTATTAGCGGTCGATTATATTTGATTATCCAGTCAATAAATAGCGATAACGCCAAGATATTACGTAATATCTTTGTCTTGTCTAAAATCTAATACAAAAAAAAGGGAGCCACAGCTCCCATTTTATATAAATATCAGTAAAGTCGGCAACCTAACGCTTGTTACGCAAGTAACGTTTGCGACGCTCTTCTTTCTTTTTGATTTTTTCTTCCGCTTTTCGCTCAGCTTCGGCTTCTACTTCAATCAACTCTTGGGTGATCATTTCTGGCAGCTCTAGGGTGATTTGGCCTATGGTGCCACTTCGAAGCTCATGCAATAAGATCTCTGATGCTTTGTGCAGGTCGACACGGCCACCTGAACGTAGCGCGCCACGTTTACGACCGATCTCTTCCATCCACTCAACGTCTGACTCTGGCAACTCTTCAATCTGGTAGCGTTCTTGCAGCAGGTGAGGGTACTGTTTGCCGAGATACTCAACCGTATAAAAAGCAACTTCATCGTATTCCATCGCCGTATCTTTTACCGCGCCAGTTGCCGCTAAACGAAAGCCACTGTGCGGGTTCTCAACTTTAGGCCATAAGATCCCAGGCGTGTCCGAAAGCACCACGCCATTTTGCAGGTTAATGCGCTGCTGGCGACGGGTTACCGCCGGTTGGTTACCGGTTACCGCAATCGTACGGCCTGCCAGTGAATTAATGATGGTGGATTTGCCCACATTCGGAATACCCATGATCATGGTACGAATGTTTTTACCTAGCTGCTCACGGTGCGGCGCTAGCTTGCGAACCAGTTCCATGATTTTTTGCACTTCATGCGCATTGGAAGTCGTGATCGCGAGTGCTTTTACACCTTGCTCTTTTTCAAGGTGTGCAATCCATAACTCAGTAAGCTCAGGATCAGCCAGATCGCGCTTGTTCAACACTTTTACACAAGGCTTATCGCCACGCAAAGACGAAATCATCGGGTTCTCGCTACTAAACGGAATACGAGCATCAAGCACTTCGATAATAACATCTACTTGAGGGATAACTTCTTCGATTTCTTTGCGGGCTTTGTGCATGTGGCCCGGAAACCATTGGATAGACATGGGGATAAACCTTGTAATACGTAAACTTGCTGCTAATTGTAAAGCCAAATGCTGCGGGGTAAAGGGATTTGTGACATTTGTAGCGGATTAACTCTTTCGAAGAGTGTGACTGGTGGGGGTGAGCGGAGCCCTGACATGATCTGCTTGGGCTAAACCGGATGTCTGGGGGGTTAATTATGTTAAAAGTTAATACGTTTTAATCACTAGATTAGTAGTCAACATCAGTGTGTTAGCATTTTATTGATTAGTATTTCGACTTATAGCTTATGGTTATTGTTGGGGTGAGTTTTAAGGCAGTTCAACGCAGATTGTAAACTCAAGGTTCTAATTTTCAATATGTTATCCCGTAACTGATTTATTACTCAAAAGAATATAACCGTCCTCTCACTTTATGATGAAAAGTAATACACCTACAAAAAACATTGATTTAAATCAATGTTGCATATTTGTTGTTTGTTGATTATTGCGTGTGAGTGAGATGTTAACTGTTGCGTCTCTCGCCCTACAAAAAGATTAAAAAATCTTAACAACTATAAGAATCATACACATGGATAAGCATCAATTAGCAGTTTTAGATCGCCTTGGTGTGTCGCGTCGGGATTTCATGAAATTCTGTACGGGGCTTGCTGCGACCATGGGGCTTAGTGGGCACGCATCGAGCGCGCTGGCTAACGCTATGACCAGTAAGACGAGGCCGCCGGTAATATGGATAGGAGCGCAGGAGTGTACAGGCTGTACAGAATCGTTACTGCGTTCTACCCACCCCACCTTAGAAAACTTATTACTAGAAACCATTTCACTTGAATACCACGAAGTGCTTAGCGCCGCTGCTGGCCATCAAGTAGAAGCCAATAAACACCATGCCATAGAGAAATACCACGGCCAGTACGTGTTAGTGGTCGATGGCTCGATCCCAACCAAAGATGGCGGGGTGTATTGCATGGTGGCTGGCAAACCAATTGTTGAGCATATCAAAGAAGCTGCAGAAGGCGCGGCGGTGATTATCGCGATTGGTTCGTGCAGCTCTTGGGGCGGCGTTCCTTCGGTTGGCGTTAACCCGACGGGGGCTCAAAGCCTACAAGCGATATTACCTGGTAAAACGGTGATTAATATTCCCGGCTGTCCTCCGAATCCACATAACTTCCTTGCCACCGTTGCCCATTACATTACGTTTGCCAAGGCACCAAAACTTGATAGTAAAAACCGCCCAACTTTTGCTTACGGTCGATTGATCCATGAACACTGTGAGCGTCGTGCCCATTTTGATGCCGGTCGTTTTGCTAAAGAGTTCGGTGATGAAGGGCATCTGGCGGGCTGGTGTTTATATAAGCTTGGCTGTAAGGGCCCGGAAACCTGGGGTAACTGCTCAACCCTCGAGTTTTGCGACGTGGGAGGCGGAATATGGCCAGTGGGCATTGGCCACCCTTGTATCGGCTGCAACGAAGAAAACGTCGGCTTTACTAAACAGATCCATGAATTGGCTTACGTCGAGCGGCAAACGCCGAGTTCCATCCATCCCAATATTGAAGAAAAAGTGGGTGGGGAAAAAGGGAACTCAGCCGTTGCCTTGCTAAGTGGCGCGGCCGGTGTTGTCGCAGGCGTTAGCCTGATGACCGTGCGCGAGCTTGGCAAACAGCAAAAATCGAAGCGTGAAGATTCGACTCAACAGCCTGAGGATTAGTCATGGATCGGCGAAATTTTTTAAAGCTAGCAGCCAGTTCATCGGTGCTAGCGGGAGTAGGGAGTGCGCAGGCAAGGCCTAATCACGCTCCGCTTCCAGAAGGAGTGGGGATGCTTTACGACTCAACCTTGTGTGTTGGTTGTCAGGCTTGTGTTTTTAAGTGTCAAGAAGTTAACCACTTAGATAGCAACCCGAGCAGCGAGATCCACTCAAGCAACCCAAAACTGAGTGAGTATACCCACAATGTCATCCAGATCTGGAGTGACGGCAGCGGGGAAAACAAAGACCGCTTAGAAGATGGTTACGCCTATATAAAACGGCAGTGCATGCACTGTGTTGACCCAAACTGCGTATCGGTGTGCCCGGTCAGTGCGATGAAAAAAGACCCAGTAACTGGCATCGTGACCAATGATCCGAGCGTTTGTTCTGGATGTCGATACTGCATGGTGGCTTGTCCATTTAGTGTACCCAAATATGAATACAACGATCCACTTGGCCAAATTCAAAAATGTCAGCTGTGTAACCAAAAAGGCGTTGAACGGATTGATAATGGCCTAGTGCCGGGCTGCGTTGAAGTATGCCCAACCGGTGCGGTTATTTTTGGTCAGCGAGATGAACTGTTAAAAGAAGCGCGCCGCCGAGTTGCTGCCACACCGGGCGATACCTACCAATACCCGAGACTAACGCTAGACAGTGACGAACTGCATGACAAAGCCATTCCTCATTACGAGCCGCATATTTACGGTGAGAAAGAAGGCGGAGGCACTCAAGTGCTTGTCCTTTCGGGTATTCCTGCTGAAAAGCTCGGCTTACCCCCCCTAAAAGAGCGCGCAGATGGCGCGCGCGCCGAAACCATTCAACACGGGTTGTATCAAGGCCTGGCACTGCCTTTGGTGGTGTTCGGAGGGCTCATGTTTAAAACCCGGTTAAATATGCTTAAACAAGATGAGGAAGCTGAGCAGGCAAGACTCGCCAAGTTGAGCAAGGAGGATGACGATGGCACACGCTAAACCTCTCGGCGGAAAACTGGTCAGCTGGCCGGTGATGTTCTTTGCTCCTTTTGTTGCGATTTGTACTTTCGTTATCGTGCATCGGATGTTCTTTGGGATCGGTGCTGTTACCGGGCTAAACGGTGGCTACCCGTGGGGGCTATGGATCGCGTTCGATCTGTTAGTTGGTACCGGTTTCGCCTGTGGTGGTTGGGCGCTAGCTTGGGTGGTGTATGTGTTTAACCGCGGTGAATATCACCCTTTGGTTAGGCCTGCGCTACTGGCGAGTTTATTTGGTTACGCATTAGGCGGGCTGTCCATCACCCTAGATATGGGACGCTGGTGGAACATGCCGTACTTCTTTTTGCCAAGCCATTTCAACGTTAACTCAGTGCTGTTTGAAACCGCCCTCTGTATGACGATCTATATTGGGGTCTTGGTGCTTGAGTTTGCACCGGCAGTGCTTGAAAAGCTCGGTTGGCAGTTGTCATTGAAAAAGCTTAATAAGTTCATGTTTGCGGTTATTGCACTGGGCGCCTTATTGCCAACCATGCACCAATCGTCGATGGGGTCGTTGTTTATTGTCGCTGGCGAAAAGATCCATCCGCTTTGGCAAAGTTACGAGTTATTGCCGGTTTTTTCATTGTTAACGGCTTTCATCATGGGTTTCTCGATCGTGGTATTTGAAGGCTCATTGGTTCGCGCTGGAATGCGCGGTAATAGCCCAGATGAAACGCCACTGTTTTACCGTTTAACTCAAGTTTTGGACTTGTTCTTAATTAGCTTCGTGGTACTGAGATTTGGTGAACTGGTACTGACCAACAAAGTGTCTCACCTTGCTTCTTGGGATAGGTACTGCGTGATGTTCTGGGCTGAAACCTTACTGTTGCTGTTCCCACTGTTGGTATTTCACTGGGACAGGCTGCGCCGCGATGCAAGGTTCCTCTTTGCTGGCGCGTTAAGCATGTTAATCGGCACCGCCATGTGGCGCATCAACCTGTCGCTACTGGCCTTTAATCCAGGAGACGGCTATCACTATTTCCCAAAAACAGAAGAGCTACTGCTTTCATTAGGGCTCATTGCAATTGAAGTCAGCGCGTATTTGCTGATCGTTCGTTTGGTTCCAGTGCTTCCTGCGCTTGACCGTATTCATCATGGCCAACAGGCAAAACAACAAAATAGAGGTAAATCATGAGCCAACGTATAACTGTTGATCCGGTGACTCGAATCGAAGGTCATTTGCGTGTTGATTGTGAAATAGAAGACGGCAAAGTCGTAAAAGCATGGTCATCGGGCACCATGTGGCGTGGGATGGAAGAGATCTTAAAAGGGCGCGATCCTATGGATGCTTGGGTCGTCACCCAGCGAATCTGTGGAGTCTGTACAACCGTTCATGCCGTTGCCTCGGTGCGCGCAGTAGAAGATGCGCTTAACTTAGACGTGCCCGTTAACGCGCAATACATCCGTAATATCATCGCGGCCGCGCACAGCATTCATGATCATATCGTTCACTTTTACCACCTTTCGGCCTTGGATTGGGTAGACGTGACGTCCGCTCTTGAAGCCGATCCAGTAAAAGCCGCTGCGATCATCGAACCCTTATCCGATTGGCCGGGCAATAGCGCAGCTGAACTGGCAAAAGTAAAACAGAAACTCGCCACTTTAGTAGAAAGTGGTCAACTGGGGATCTTTGCCAATGGTTACTGGGGCCATAAAGCGATGAAGTTACCGCCAGAAGTGAACTTAATCTGTGTTTCTCACTATCTACAAGCGCTAGAGCACCAGCGCGATGCCAACCGCGTGGTGGCGGTGTTAGGCGGTAAAACCCCCCACATCCAGAACCTTGCCGTGGGTGGGGTCGCTAACCCTATCAACCTGGATGGTATCGGCGTTCTCAACATGGAACGCTTAATGTTGGTGAAATCCTTCATTGATCGCTTAGGGGCGTTTATCGAGCAAGTGTACAAGTTGGATGTGGCCATCGTTGCCGCTTACTACCCAGAGTGGCTTGAAGTAGGCAGCGGCGTGACCAACTACCTGTCGATCCCAGATTTCCCGACCGATAGCCAAAACGGCAGCTTTTTGATGCCGGGTGGCTATATCGAAAACGGCGATCTTGGCACCTTTAGAGAGATCAGTAGCCATAAAGATGAGTGGTTACGCAAGGGGATCACTGAAAGTGCTAAGCACTCTTGGTACCAAGACGATGAACCGCTTCACCCATGGCAAGGAAAAACCGAGCCAAACTACACAGGTTGGGATGAAGACAACAAATACAGTTGGGTAAAATCGCCAACCCTGTACGACAAAACCGTTCAAGTTGGCCCATTGGCCCAAGTGCTGTGTATGCTGGCGAAAGGCGATGCGAGCTGCGAAAAACATTTACAAGACGTGCTCTCTGCCTATCACACCTTAACGGGTAAAAGTATCGGTGTAGAGCAGTTGCACTCAACCCTTGGCCGAATTGCGAGCCGAGCGGTGCGTTGCGGTATGTTGCAAGAGGTGTTGGTTGATCAATGGCAGTTATTAGTCGACAACATCGCAACGGGGGATACCCAAACTTTTATTAAACCCACCATGCCAGACGGCGAGATCCGAGGGGTCGGCTTCCATGAAGCGCCGCGAGGGTTATTGTCTCACTGGGTGGTGATCCGTGATGGAAAAATCGCCAACTATCAGGCGGTGGTGCCGTCGACTTGGAACTCGGGCCCGCGTAACCATAACGGCGATCCTGGCCCTTATGAACACTCCTTGGTGGGTACGCCAGTAGCCGATCCAGAGCGTCCGCTTGAGGTGATCCGCACCGTCCACTCGTTTGACCCTTGTATGTCCTGTGCCATCCATATTATCGATACGCGTGGCACCGAAGTGACCAAAGTGAAGGTGTTGTAACGATGACGGCATTACTACTCGGAGTCGGCAATATTTTATTGAGTGACGAAGCCGTTGGGGTGCGCGTTGTTGAGCGGTTCGAACAGTTATACCGCTATGACCAAGCGCTCGATGTTCTCGATGGCGGAACCGCAGGAATGGAACTACTCGAAAATATCGCCAATCAAGACTTGGTCGTGATCGCCGATGCAGTGGTGACAGGCGACAAGCCTGGCACTATTGTCACCTTAACCGGTGATCAAGTGCCCACCTTTTTTGCGCAAAAAATCTCGCCCCATCAATTGGGTTTATCCGATCTGTTATCGGCTCTCATCATGACCGACGAACACCCTAAAAAAGTGATCGTGATAGGCATAGTGCCGGAATCAGTTGAACCCAGTATAGGGCTTACCGAGGTTATCGAATCTCAGCTCGATCAACTGGTTGAACTCGTCGCTAAAACGCTACAGTGTCACGGCGTAATGATCGAGGAAGCGTCATGTGTTTAGGTGTACCGAGCAAAGTTATCGCGCTAGGTAACGGGGTCGCCACTGTTGAAAGCTTCAACACTCAGCGTGAGGTGAGCTTGTTGATGTTAGAGGAGTCGGTGGCCATTGGTGACTACTTGCTGATCCAAATTGGCGGCTTTGCGGCCGAAAAAATCAGCGCAGATGATGCAAAGTTGGCCTTGGAAACCATTGAGAGTCTTAGCTCCTATGAGCATTGGGGCGAGAAGTGGTAAGGATAGACAAAACAATGAGTGAAATAGCAGGATTGAGTCAAAGCCCGGCAGAGTTGGTTGAGCGTGTTTTTCAACACATTCACCAGCAAGAAATGGCACAGATGTCATTTTGCCGTGATGACCTAAACGTCACAGTGTCACCATTTCAATGTGTTGACGGGCAGTGGACGGGGGTGGTTTTTACCCCTTGGATGCTGAGCTTAATGATCTTTCCCGGCCCAGATGATATCTGGCCAAGGCGTCATGTCACCAGCAAGTTAGGCATTAAGTTAGCCGGCAGTGATTACCTTTTTAACGTGGGAGAACATGAAGAGTTAGGCCAGTACCTTTCTTGTTCGTTGATGTCGCCAATCAAAGGGGTGGCTTGTCAGCAAGAAGCAGACAAAATCGTTAGCGAACTCTCTAGGATGGTGTGGGCATTCGACTGCAAAACTGAGTCGATAGATGAAGATAAACGACGGCTTTTTTCAGGGTTTCGTAATGAACAATCTATCGGGTAACGTTGCAGTTGAACTTAGTTTGGACGGCGCAGAAATTCACCGCGTGAAGGTGAAGTGTGTGCGGCCAAACGTGGGCCGAAGTTTAGTTGGAATGACAGCGGCGCAGGCGCAAAAAACCATTGCCATCTTGTACGCACTTTGTCCGGTGGCCCAGCAGCAAGCCAGTGAAAGCGCGCTGGGGTTAAAGCTTGGTTTATCCAGCGACGCTGCGCGAATGGAATGGGTCAAAGAGCATAGTTGGCAGAGTTGGTTGATGCTAGATGATATCTGCATGGGCGACGACGCGTTAACCGCAACCGTAGAGGTGCGCAAAGGCGATAAGCAGGCCGCCAACTTGCTGTATGGCCTGGCGCCCGAGCAATGGCTATCGTTTGGCTCCAAAAGAGAACTGCAGCATTGGATGGCAGGCGCGCGCGCTCCGTACGCAAAACTGCTCAACGCGCTGTATCACAGTTCGGCGCGCGGCTTTGGTACCAGAGTGAAAGCAAACGGGCCGCTTCGCCGCTGCCAAGCCCACGATTATGTGGGGTATTTTGACGCCGAGTGTGGCGAGCTCTTTATGCGTACCTTAGCAAGGTTAATTGAGCTGGCCCAGCTACTCTCAGGTGGCTATTTGCCACCTAAAGCCAAGGTACTCGCTAGCGGCCACGTTGAAATTGAAGCATCTCGCGGGCGTCTGGTTCATCAAGTGGCGTTTGAAAACGGTAATAACTTGGGCGCTATTTCAGCTTATCAGATAGAAGCGCCAACCGACCGACATTGTGATGAGAGTGGCACATTGGCGCAAAGCCTCCAAGGCAGCGTGTTACCCAATCAAGACCCGATGTACGCCCATCTGTTGATAAAAACATTCGATCCTTGTGTTTCTTACAGCTTAACCATGGAGAGTTGTCATGCATGAGATGTCATTGTGTCATGAAACAGTATCGCTACTAGCCGAGCAGAGCCAAGTCAAAGGGTTTAATCGCGTCACAGCAGTATGGCTGGAGGTAGGCGCATTTTCGTGCGTAGAGCCAAGCGCGCTGCGGTTTTGTTTTAGTGAAGCGAGCAAAGGCACATTAGTCGAGGGAGCAAGGTTACATATTGCGCAACCAAAAGGAAAAGCGTGGTGTTTTGTCTGTGATAAGCAAGTAGCTGTTTCACGGCAAGGTGACGCTTGTCCCTTGTGCAAAGAGTATCAATTAAAAGTAGCGCAGGGTGAAAACCTGCGTATTAAGGAAGTAGAGGTAGAGTAAATGTGTAGCGTATGTGGTTGCGGAGAAGCAAAAGTAGAAGGCCAGCATCACCATGAGCCAAATCATCACCATGAAGCCAAACATCAACCTAGTCACCACCAAGATCAGCAAGCGGAAGTGATTCACCATCACTACCATCATCAAGGGGATGTTCACCACCATTACCATTATCACCTGACAGCCTCGGAGGGAGGAGAAGCGGCTAAAAAGCATCAAGCGTCACAGGAGCACCAACCTCAGCGTAGCGACAAAGGCGACTTGCACTATGGCCACGGCGAGGCAGGGACGCACGTACCCGGTATGGGTCAGCGCCGATTGGTTGAAATTGAGCTCGATGTGTTGGATAAAAATAACCACATCGCGGCGCACAACCGTGAGCATTTTAGTCAAGATGAACAACTGGTGCTTAACTTGGTTTCCAGCCCCGGCTCTGGAAAAACCACGTTATTGACCCAAACCTTACTCCAGCTGAAATCTCAACGCGGCTGTGCGGTTATCGAAGGCGATCAGCAAACGGCGAATGATGCCGATAGAATTCGCGCTACTGGGGTGCCCGCGGTGCAAGTGAACACTGGCAAAGGTTGCCATTTAGACGCGCAAATGGTGCACGATGCCTGTCACCAGCTCGAATTAGAAAAAGGCGGGGTGCTGTTTATCGAAAACGTAGGCAACTTAGTTTGCCCGGCAAGCTTTGATCTTGGTGAAAATCACAAGGTGGCGATTTTGTCGGTCACCGAAGGGGAAGACAAACCACTTAAGTACCCGAATATGTTCGCCGCCGCTGATCTGATGATCATCAATAAGATCGACCTGCTGCCATACGTTTCATTTGACGTTGAGGTGTGCATAGAAAATGCACGCCGCATTAACCCGCAAATAAAGGTGATTAAACTCTCTGCAACCACCAATGAAGGCATGCCAGCGTGGTTAAGTTGGTTGGAGGGCGCGTTATGTGTTTAGGCATTCCTGGGCAAATCATCGCCATTAGCGATGCAGCAAATATGCTAGCGACCATCGATGTTTGCGGCGTCAAGCGTCAAGTGAACGTTGCTTGCGTGGCCATAGAGCCACTCGATGCTCTAGTTGGCAAATGGGCGTTAGTTCATGTCGGTTTTGCCATGAGCTTACTCAATGAAGAGGAAGCGCGGCAAACGTTAGCAGCGCTAGAGTCGATGCAAGCACTAGCGCATGAAGTCGATGACTTTACTGGCTTAGGCCACAGCGACAAGGAGAAGGCGTAATGCAGTATGTCGATGAATTTCGTGATCCCAAATATGCCCGCCTTATCATCGAGCGGATTAATCAAACCCTAGAGGCGATCCCAGAGAGCAGAAAGCCATTACAAGTGATGGAGGTGTGCGGTGGTCACACCCATACCATTTTTAAATTTGGTATCGATCAACTGCTGCCCGATTCCATTGAGTTTGTTCACGGGCCGGGTTGTCCGGTTTGCGTGTTGCCTAAGTCTCGACTAGATGAATGCATTGCGATTGCCGAAAACCCACAAGTGATTTTTTGCACCTTTGGCGATGCGATACGAGCCCCGGGCTCATCGGGCTCGCTTCAGGATGCTCGCGCCCGCGGCGCAGACGTACGCATCGTCTACTCACCGCTCGATGCGTTGGCATTAGCGCAGCAAAATCCCGACCGTGAAGTGGTGTTTTTTGGCCTGGGTTTTGAAACGACCATGCCATCGACAGCGATGACTCTAAAACAAGCCAAACTCAATAAAATCGACAACTTCAGCTTATTTTGTCAACACATTACTATCACTCCGACCCTGCAGTGTTTATTAGAGCCGGGGGATTTACGTCTGGATGGTTTTCTCATGCCGGGCCATGTCAGCATGATCATCGGCTCTGAGCCTTACCAATTTATTGCCAATCAATATGGTAAGCCATCGGTGATCACAGGGTTTGAACCGTTAGATATTTTGCAAGCACTGCTGATGCTGGTGGAGCAAATTGCCGAGCAGCGCTGTGAAGTTGAAAACCAATACAAGCGAATTGTTCAGCCACAAGGTAACCAGCAAGCGTTAATAGCGATGCAGGAGGTTTTTGAAGCGCAGCAGCGCAGTGAATGGCGTGGGCTGGGCGACATCGAAAACTCAGGCATCCAATTAAACAAAGAGTATCAAGCGTTTGACGCAGAGGTTAAGTTTTGCCCAGAGAAATCAACCGCAAAAGATCCCGCAGAATGCCGTTGTGGAGAGGTGCTAACTGGCCGCTGCAAACCAACCGATTGCTCGATCTTTGCCACCAGTTGCCGACCAGATAACGCGATTGGAGCCTTAATGGTCTCGTCGGAAGGTGCGTGCGCGGCTTACTACCAATACCGAAGAGAGGAACACCAATGAGCAAACGAATTACTCTTGCCCATGGCAGTGGTGGCGCGGCAATGGCGCAATTGATTCAGGAGCTATTTGTTGAGAGTTTTTCAAACTCCTACCTAGCTAAGCAAGAAGATCAAGCGCGCTTGCCGATGGGCGAGTTAATTGCCCACGGTGAACAGTTGGCCTTTTCGACCGACTCTTATGTCGTTGACCCAATATTCTTTCCCGGTGGCGATATCGGCAAACTCGCGGTGTGTGGGACGGCCAATGATGTTGCTATGTGCGGCGCCAAACCGCAGTTTTTGTCGTGTGGGTTTATCTTGGAAGAAGGGCTAGAGCTTAGCGTTTTGCAACAGATTGTGTGTTCTATGGCGCAAACTGCCGAGCAAGCGGGGGTTGCTATCGTAACCGGTGACACCAAAGTGGTTGCCAAAGGGGCGGCCGATAAGATTTTCATTAATACCAGCGGCATCGGCGTCATCCCTTCAAACATTAGCTGGGGAGCCGAGCAAATCGAGCCCGGCGATCAAATTATTGTTTCTGGCACCATTGCCGATCATGGCGCGACCATTTTGAACTTGCGTGAGTCGCTGGGCTTAGACGGCGAAATCGAGAGCGACTGTCAGCCACTGTATCCTATTGTCTCCGCATTACTGCCAATCTCTGGGGTAAAAACTCTGCGCGATGCTACCCGAGGTGGGGTGACGGCGATAATGCATGAGTTTAAACAGATATCCGGTTACGGACTTGAAGTGAACGAAGCTGACCTACCACTTGCACCCGCGGTACGCGGGGTGTGCGAACTGCTTGGTATGGACCCGCTCAATTTCGCCAATGAAGGCAAACTGATTGCTATTGTGTCTAAAGGGTCTGCCGAGCAGGCGCTGCAAGCCATGAGAGCGACAGAAGCTGGGGCCAACGCCGCTATTATTGGTGAAGTAAACCGCAGTGGAAGAATTACAGTAAAAGGTTGTTTTGGAGGCAGTCGACTGCTTGATCTGCCCTCAACGGAACCATTACCAAGGATATGTTAACCCAATAACAAACACTAAACGAACAATCATTAAACCAACAATATAAGAACGAATATAGGATGGAATCATGAAAAGAAGCATTACCTTAGTCGCTTTGTTAAGCCCAACCGCGGCGTTTGCTCATAGCGGTCATAGTGACGGTGGCCTGCTCACTGGAATTTTGCACCCGATCACCGGCTTAGATCATATGGCTGCCATGGTTGCCGTGGGTCTGTGGGCGGCGCTGATGGGCGGTAAAGCGATGTGGCGATTGCCATTGGCGTTTATGGCTGCCATGGTAGTGGGCGCGTTAATCGCGGTGATGGGGCTCGCTCTGGGGGGCGTTGAAGTCGTTATAGCAAGCTCCGTACTGATCATGGGCGTGGTGCTCGCGAGCAAACTATCGCTACCAACTAAAGTCGGCGCGTTAATGGTGATGGTGTTTGCCATTTTTCACGGCTACGCCCACGGCGCAGAGATGCCGACATCTTCCATGGCACTGGTGTATTTTGTCGGTTTTGTGGCCGCGACAGGCATGTTGCATACCATGGGCGCCCTGCTTGGAACTTGGCTCATTAGGCTCAAACTCGATAAATGGGTTTTCCGTGTAACGGGTGGCGTCATGGCGCTGTTTGGCGGTTCATTGCTATTAGGTTAGAAGTTAAAGATAGGCCGTCAGCTCCGGCGGCCTTGTTCCATTTATGGCTCATCAGAGTTTCAATACGGTAGCGCTAGGAGACGGGTATGCTAGGGACTGAAGTCCGTATTAAAGGCAGGGTTCAAGGGGTTGGATTTCGGCCCTATGTGTGGCAGATAGCCAAGGATTTGGCCTTGCGTGGTGAAGTGCTCAACGATGGTCATGGGGTGTTGATCCGTCTTGCAAGCCACTCGCCGATTGAGCGTTTATACCAACTCCTTCATGACAAGTGCCCACCACTGGCAAGGATTGATTCAATTTCTCATGGTGACTTTTTATGGAGTGAAACCCCACAGGACTTTTCGATTGTTAGTTCTGAGCAGGCGGTGATGAGTACCCATATAGTCCCTGATGCCGCCACTTGCCCGGAATGCTTGCACGACATCGGCCAGTCAACAAATCGCCGCTTTCAATATCCGTTTACCAATTGCACCCATTGCGGCCCACGCTTTACCATCATTAAGGCGATGCCCTACGACAGGCCAGCAACGGTGATGGCTGACTTTCCCCTTTGTCCCCAATGCTCCAGTGAGTACCAGCACCCAGCAGATCGGCGCTTTCACGCTCAACCCGTCGCTTGCCAACAATGTGGCCCAACGGTTTGGGTCACCGATAATCAGGGCAATCGTCTTCAAGGTGATTGGATTGAGCTGGCAGAGCAGGCGATCCGAGCCGGGCAGACGGTGGCGATCAAATCTGTCGGTGGCTTTCATCTCGCGTGTGATGCAACCAATGACCACGCTATCGCCTTGTTGCGCGCACGTAAACAAAGGCCAAACAAGCCGTTTGCGGTAATGGTCAAAGCGCTCTCGCTCGCCTGTGAGTTGGCAACTGTTTCAGCGGCAGAAAGAGCCGAACTTTGCAGCGCAGCGGCGCCAATAGTGCTGTTAGCCAAGTGCAGCCCAAGCAAGCTTTCGGCTTTAGCAGCCCCCAATTTAAGCGAAATTGGTGTCATGTTGCCTTCGAACCCGCTGCAGCATTTGCTGTTAAATCGCTTAGAACGGCCCCTTGTCATGACCTCTGCCAACGGCAGTGGTTTACCGCCAGCGCTGACTAATCAGCAGGCGCTGTGTGAGCTAACTGAGCTCGCGGATTTGTTTATGATGCACGACCGAGACATCGTTCAGCGATGCGACGATTCATTAGTCCGGCTTCGAGCTGGCAGACACAAAGAGACGCTGCGCAGAGCAAGAGGGTACGTACCAAACCCGCTCACATTGCCAAACGACTTTCCAAGTGCCAAAGGGGTGATTGCCTACGGAGGCGATCTAAAATCTGCGTTTGCGATTGGCCTCGACAATGAGGTGGTGTTGAGTCAATACCTCGGCGATTTAACCAATGTTGGTACCCAGCAGCAGTATCAGCACGCATTAGCGCATTTTGAGTTGCTGTATCAGATCACGCCCTATCACCATGTTGCCGACTGCCATACGGGGTATTTTAGTCATCAATTGGCGGCGAAGCGCGCAACGCGCCTTATTACGGTGCCTCACCATCATGCCCATGTAGCGGCTTGTTTACTCGAGAACGGGTGGCAGCGCGGTCAGGGCAAAGTGATGGCACTGACGCTCGATGGGATAGGGGTCAACGAAGACGGTGAACTTTGGGGTGGAGAGCTACTGATAGCCGACTATTTAGGTTATCAAAAAGTAGGTGGCTTGCCGGCAGTCGCGTTACCCGGGGGAGACCGCGCAGCCAAAGAACCGTGGCGCGTACTCTATGCCCATATACGCGCCGCGTTCGATGATTTAAGCGTATTACCTTTATCGTCCTGGTTTGATGGAAAAAACTACCAGCTTATCGATACCGCAATAAATCGCGCTATTAACTCACCATTAGCAAGTTCCACCGGGCGTTTGTTCGATGCGGTGGCGGCGTCACTGGGGATCTGTTTTGAGCAAATTGAATATGAGGGACAAGCGGCCTGTCAGTTAGAATCATTGGCGTTGCAATGTGTGGAATACCCTGACAAGACACATCTTGAAATCCAAGTAGAGGGTTGCCAAATTGATCTGACGTCGTTCTGGCGTGACTGGTTTCAATTAAACTTTCAAGCCAGCGCTAAAGCGTACCTATTTCACCAAGCGCTGGCCGCGGCACTGGCCAAGATAGTTAATAATTGTGCTCGCGTGCATAAACTGGAAACCTTAGTATTATCTGGTGGGGTATTTCATAATGTGTTACTCACGCGATTATTGAAATCTTGCCTAGATAGTTCGATACGCGTGTTGCAGCATCGCGATTACTCTTATGGTGACGCGTCGTTGGCGTTAGGCCAACTTGCTATTGCTATTAATGCTAACGATTTTCGTTCTTATTAATTAGCTTGCGTTGACAACGAAGCTGCTTTTTATTTAAGGATAAATACTCCTTTTGAGCTATTGAGAAAATAAATTCCAATTATAAAATTTAGTGATCTTCTTAACTTACGTCTAGCATTATTAGTAAGACATAAAAAAAGAAAGAAACGTCAGTCTTTCTAAGGGATCACATGCAGTTTTCAAACATATCTTTTAAGCATAAGATTTTTATCTTACTCGCTTTACCCGTTATTGGTTTCATATGGCTTGGCTACGCATCGATCGCGCAAAGCGTTGCAACAACAAGCGAAATGAAAACCTTGAGTCAGTTAACCAACCTATCTGTGATCTACAGCGATTTAGTGCATGAACTGCAAAAAGAGCGTGGTATGACTGCAGGTTTTCTAAGCTCTAAGGGGGCGAAATTTGGTTCTAAGTTGGCTTCGCAGCGTTTAGAAGCAGACAAAAGAATAAAGAATAAGATAAATTATTTTAAAACCAATGAGCTAAATACGAAAGAGGTGTTGCGGTTAAATAATTCGATTAACGCGCGTTTAAATCGCATTCAATCGATACGGTCTCAGGTCGATGCAATGACGATTAGCCTCTCTGAAGCTTTGGGTTTTTATACTCAAATAAATAAAGAGTTACTCAGCGTATCGAGTCTGATTGCCTCAATCAGTTCTGACTCGACCATTACTCGTGAAACGGTAGCTTATTATAACTTCCTACAGGGCAAAGAGCGGGCCGGGATAGAACGAGCAGTGTTGAGTAGTACTTTTTCTCAAAACCAGTTTGCTAAGGGAATGTTTGTTAAATTTGTCACTTTGGTTACCGAGCAAAATACCTATTTTGATAGTTTTAACGCTTTTACCAACACAGACAATCAGCGTATGTTTGTCGATCAAATGAATATTGCCGCGGTACAGGAAGTGTTGAAACTACGCAAACTCGCCATGACACAGAGCGATGGGTTTAACATCGACGCGGAGTATTGGTTTTCTCAAGCATCAGGACGAATAGGTCAGCTTAAAAAAGTGGAAGATGAACTGGCGAGTAAACTGCAGCTGTTAGCTCAAAACAAGTCGGATAAGGCTAGTAATACCATGATATTTAATGCCTTATCACTTGTTGTTCTATTAATGGGTGCCTTGATTATTTGCTACTTTACCCTTAAAGATCTGAGTGCGCGAGTATCGGATCTAACTGACGTCATGTCTGCCGTGCGTGACCGCAACGATTTGTCTGTTCGAACTCGTTTCCATGGTGAGAGTGAGCTCGGTCATATCGCTTCGGCGCTGAACTCGACCTTTGAAAAGTTTGCTTCGGTAATTGATAACCTCTCTTCCTCAAGCTTAACCTTGGCATCGTCTGCGGAAGAAACCTCTCAAACCTGTGATCACAACTTATCGTCGTTAAATGAACAGCAAGATAGAGTTGCCCTTATCGCAACTGCGATTGAGCAACTGTCGGCAACGGTTAATGAAGTCGCAAGTAAAACTCAACTGACTGCCGAGTCGGCTAAGCAAGTCGATGAGAAGGCAAAAGGGGGGTTAACGCTGGTTAACAGTTCGTACATGACTATTGATGCGTTGGCAGGAGAGATTGATGGTTTAGCCGAGCGAATTCGCCAACTCCACGCCAGTAGCAATAAGATTAACAATGTTGTTGATGTGATTAAATCATTGGCAGAGCAAACCAACTTACTTGCTTTGAATGCAGCAATCGAAGCCGCGCGAGCCGGTGAGCAAGGTAGGGGCTTTGCCGTGGTGGCCGATGAAGTTCGTTCGCTCGCTCAACGTACTCAAACGTCAACCTCTGAGATCGAAAGTTTTATCGGTGCATTGCAGTCGGATGTCGACTCGGCGTTTAGTGTGATTGATGCTAGCCAGCAAAAGGCGGCAGAGGCGGTCGATAGCTCTAAGACGGTAGAAAATGCGCTGCAAGAAATTACGGGTTCAATCAACGAGATTTTTTCCATGTCCGAGCAAATGGCGACCGCAGTAGAAGAGCAGGCGGTGGTGACCCAAGACATTGCAAGTAACGTGGTGTCGGTTGAGCACAAATCGACAGAGTCGGTTACTGCGGCAACGGAGATCACCACAACCGCAAAAGATCAAGCCGAGTTAGCGGCCTCTTTAAAAGACATGGCGAGTAGTTTTATTACCGTTAAGTCATAAAATCGCTCAATATTGGGGGCAAAAAGATAGCGCTGGGTAACCAGCGCTATTTTTGGTGTTGGGTTTGGAAAAAACCGGGGTAATGTTTGCGAATATACAACTGCTCTTTGGTCATGCGCTTTAGGCTCGGCCCAGCAATGAGTTGAATAACCAGTTCATCGCGATCGAGCCGGAGGGCATAACCTTCTAGTGATACAACTTCACCATCATGGAATCGAATCACGCCATTGACGTGGGCGCCTGGCGAGAACGCGAGGATGTCATCAAACAAAATCCGAATGCCTTGCTCGGAGATTTCGCATACGGAGAATTTCTTACCCATTAGCTTGGCAGTTGGGCGTTCTTTGGCTGGATAGCGAAGACGGTAAAAACGTCGGCGTTGGGTATCGTTTGGCATTACTACTTTTGCATTTGGGCTAATAACCTACTTATAGCACTATCTAAAGCGTTTCGATGAGCGGTTAGCGTGAATAAATAATAGTAATTGATAAATTAGTGATAGAGGTCGCTTTGAGAGCGTACAGCGCAGCAGTTAAGCGAGTAAGGACTCGGCTGCATAGGGTGTTGAGTTCTTAGAATTAAGGGGCTTAGGTTCGGCGAGGTGATAGCCTTGAAACATGTCAATGTCGAGTGCAACCATACGCTGAAACTGTTCACTAGATTCAATGCCTTCAATGACGGTTTGCGCGCCTACCTCTGCCGCCACTTTTAACGCAGACTGCAACGGGTCAACCACGCCAGCCATAAAGTCATTGAGTAAGCTGCGGTCGATTTTAAGAATTTCAGGGTTAAGGAGTGCCACTCGCTCTTGATTAGAGGCTTGGGTGCCGTAATCGTCTACCGCAATGGCACAGCCGCTTTGATGGAGCAGGGTTTTGACCCGTGATAGTAGGCGGCAGTCTTGGACTTCAAGCTCGACAAACTCCATAACGATCTGATTGCTTTTCAAGTTCAGTTCGTTGAGGTGAGAAAGTAGCTCGGTACGCTCTTGAGTATGGAGCAAGTTTTGACTCGGTTCGGGTAGCACATTGAGGAACAGCTTTTTCTCATTATATTTTGATTGCGCGAAGTTCAGAATGTGAATCGCACGGCTGAGGGCCTCTACAGCGATTTTGGTTTTCGTTGAGTAGGTTTTAGTATGAAAAAACAGATCGGGGCGAATCGCGTTACCTTGGGCATCACAGATGCGCAATAACGCCTCTAAACCAATGATATTTTTATCGGCATTGAAGATTGGCTGAAAGACACTTTTGAGCATAAAGCCAGAGTAGAGTGCATAGTGCTCTCCATTTTGGTGTTGTTTTATGCAACTTTTTATTTGCTCAATGCTTGATAAGATCATACGTACTTACGAAAATTAAAAGTGAATTATAAATAATGCTGCGCGTGGGATTTTGACTTGAATCATTAATTTGTCAAGTCAAACCTATCACCGTATAGCTAAATATAGCCTGACATATTAGATGTCAATTTATTTACTTTTATTAATCACATGTTTTATATGATTACTTTTTATATATTGAGCATAATCTTATTTATTGAGTAGTCATTAAAATTGGGGGTGAAATGCGTTGCACTTCACTGCAGTGCGTTGATTACAAGTGCTTATGCGAGTGATATCTCACATCGTCCTACTTAACTCATGGGACATTTAGCCATGAAATGAGATGGAATGGGCTAACTTTAAGAATACTCAATAAGCGCATATTTAAGCAAAAGGCTAGGTTAGTATATAAATGGTGAAAGCGTTAATGCTTACTAAATATGTTGATAATAGCCGCCACATATAACTATTTAGACGATGTATAAAGAGAAAATATTACTTTTGCCACTCAATTATCGAATATAATTGAATATATTTTCTAACCGGCTGTTTTTCTACAGGTTTAATCAATGGATGGCTATAGCGAATATAGCAAGGGGAGATATTGAAAATCGACGCTAAGTCTGCACTAAGCGTATTATCACTTAACTTGTGATTGACTCCCTGACTCGCGTAGATCTCATTGTCATCAGGCAAATCACCATTCCACCATGAAAACAACTCTTTGCTGGACTTGTTGCGGTTAAACCAGTGGTCACCAATCACAACCAAGAGATCGTTTGGTTGAATGGCATAGCCATATTCCGCTTGCCACAGGTTGATATCATCTAAGATGTTCTTACGGCAACTCTTACTCGCATTCATTAAGTGATGGCTATGCACCCAGACGGTGCCGAGTTCAGAACTGACGCGAAAATGGCTCGGTTGGGACTCAGAACTCCCATTCTCAATAGACTCAAAATAGTTTTTGTAATCAAACTGAGTAAATTGACTCGACATACGCCTTGCGAATGCGAGACCAAGGTGATGGTTACTCATCCCACGGTTGTGTACCGTGGGATAATTGTTCTCACACAATAGCAAGCAGTCGTTTTGAAACTCTTTCAATCCTTGAATGACTAAATCTTT